>OLZQ01000058.1_pt1 | contig 83565 bp, 73 predicted proteins | sample 1644511 | NCBI WGS metagenome assembly OLZQ01 (sample SAMEA103958132, study PRJEB25191) | human gut metagenome | biome: human-associated habitat [ENVO:00009003]; feature: intestine environment [ENVO:2100002]; material: feces | place: Germany | collected 2013/2015 | reverse complement strand
GTTTTCTTTAAGCATAAATTCTCTGAATCCGTTGCATACGCCCTCCTGAAGCTTAAATATTGCTCGCTCGTATGCGTTTCTTAATGCGACTGAACGGTTATTCAGATTAATGTCAAGGGTACATCCGAGACGTCTGTTAGGAACGTGAAGCGGGTATTCTTCCGCCGGATTAGATATAAGAGAAATGCTTTTTAGGATGATTTCAATTCCGTTGTAGCCTTTTTCATTTTCAGTTACAGTACCGGTGATATTAACAAAAAATCCTTCTTTAAGTCCATCAATACTGTCTGTGCAGTTTTCACCGGAATATATTGTCTGAAGAAGGTATCTTCCCGTTCTGACAACTATAAATGAGAATTCGCTCATATTCCTGATTTTGTAAACGCAGCAGTCGATTGTAATATCTTTTCCTATATTGCTTAAAGCGTCTGAAAGCTCGAATTCTTTTTTTAGCTTGTCGGGGCTTATCTGCATTATATTATTTGACGACGACGGCTTATAAGCTTTAGGATTCTCATAAGCCTTAAGGCCTATTTTAATATCCTCTTCGCTTTTGTCGTTATTATTATCTGATTGATTTGAAACCGGCTTATCAGACAATGATTTTAATTTCTTCTCCAATAATTCTTTTATAGCCTTTGGAGTGCATACGCCCTTTAATTTCTTTGAGCACTGTCCCATCAGGAATCCAAAAACCTTTATTTCTCCGCTGACGTATTGTTCAACAGCCTGTTTATTGGCGGAGAGAATTTCTTCAATTGTTTCTGCCGCTCTTGACATATCGTTTACGATAAGCATTCCTTTTTCATCTGCAATTTGCTCCGGAGATTTTCCGGACGCTATCATTTCACGCAGTATAGCCTTTGCGTCGTTTTTGGATACCTTTTCTGCGTCCGCCATTTCAACGAGCTTTGCAAAGGCGTCGGCTGTAAACGGAAGGCTTTCCATTGTTACCTCTCCGAGATTTACACGTCTGAGAAACTCGACAATTACAAAGTTAGCTATGCTTTTTGGATTGTTATACGCGCCGACCGCCAGATCGTAAAAATCAGAAACGGTCTTCTGATTTACGAGGATTTTAGCGTCGACTTCCGACAGACCGTATTGTTCTGTGTATCTGTCAAGCCGTTTGTGAGGCATTTCCGGAAGCGATGATTTTATATTATCAAGCATTTCGTCCGTGAAATTTACCTGCAATATATCCGGCTCGGGGAAGTAACGATAATCATGTGCGTCCTCTTTTGTTCTCATAGAGGTTGTTTCGCCTCTGTTATCGTTATAGCGTCTGGTTTCCTGTATTACGCGCTTTCCCATATCGAGCAGTCTTGATTGTCTTTTAATTTCGTATTCAATTGCGCGTCCGATTGATTTTAGAGAATTCAGATTTTTGCATTCCGTTCTTGTTCCGAACTCCTTGTCTCCCGGCTTCATAATTGAAACGTTTACGTCGCAGCGCAGCGAACCCTGCTCCATTTTACAGTCGCAGACACCGGCGTATTGAAGCAAAAGGCTTACTTTCTCAAAAAAAGCCTTAGCTTCTTCAGCGGAAGAAATATCCGGCTCCGTAACGATTTCTATCAATGGAACGCCGCAGCGGTTATAGTCTGCAAGCGATACTGCGTTAAAATCGTCGTGTACTAATTTTCCCGCGTCCTCTTCAAGATGTATACGGTTTACTCTTATATTTTTTTTCTTTCCGTTTACTTCGATAGGTACGATACCGTTTATACAAAGAGGTCTTTCAAGCTGCGAAATCTGATATGCTTTTGGAAGATCGGGGTAGAAATAGTTTTTACGGTCAAATACGGAAAATTTATTTATATCGCATCCAAGAGCAAAACCTGCTTTGACCGCGTATTCTACCGCCGTCTGATTTATTACCGGAAGAGTTCCGGGCATGCCTGTGCAAACCGGACAGCATCTTGAATTCGGATCTCCTCCGAATTCAGCGCTGCAGGTACAGAAAACCTTAGATTTGGTCAGAAGCTCCGCATGGATTTCCAGACCAATTACTGGAATATATGATGACATTATTATTTACCCTCCAATCAGACAAGCTTCGGCGCCTTATAGTCGAATATGCGTTCAAAAGCGTCGGCGGCTCCGATAATCGCGGCCTCGTCGAATTTTTTTCCGATAACAGACATACCTATAGGCATTCCTTCGGTGTTATAACCGCATGTTGTAGATATAGCGGGAAGAGAGGCTATATTAACGGTGACGGTACATATATCCGCCTTATACATTTTAGCCGGATCCGCTATATTTTCATCTGCTCCGAACGCTGTGGAAGGAGCGGTCGGAGTCAGGATAATATCGCATTTTTCAAAGATATTGTCGTATTCATTGGAAATTTTCTGCTTTAACGCAAGCGCCTTACCGTAATATGCGTCATAGTATCCGCTTGAAAGGGCGTAATTTCCCAGCAGTATTCTACGCTTTACTTCGCTTCCGAATCCTTCGGATCTGGAATTACAGATAAGCTCGTTGAAGTTTTCTCCGATTTCACTTCTATGTCCGTATTTTATACCGTCATATCTTGAAAGATTAGACGAAGCTTCGGCTGAAGAAATAAGATAATATGCCGGAACGGCGTATTTAAGGCTTGGCATGCTGCATTCTATCAGTTCTGAGCCCATTTCTTCATATTTTTTTGCGGCTGCAATAACTGCGTCGGCAACCTCGCGGTCAATGCCTTCGCCGTAAAATTCCTTCGGAAGCGCGATTTTAACGCCCTTCATGCTTTTTCCGATTGCAGACGTATAATCTATTGTCGGATTTTTTGAAGCTGTGCCGTCGTGACGGTCATATCCGGCGATTGCGTTGAGAATTATACCGCAGTCATGCGCGTCCTTAGCGACCGGACCGATCTGATCAAGCGAAGATGCAAAAGCTATCAGACCGTATCGTGATACTCGGCCGTAGGTAGGCTTTAAGCCCGTTACGCCGCAGAATGACGCAGGCTGTCTTATAGAACCGCCTGTATCCGAGCCGAGCGAAGCCGCGCATAATGAGGCTGATACGCAGGAGGCGGAGCCGCCCGACGAGCCGCCCGGAACCTTTTTTATATCGTAAGGATTTTTTGTTTTGGCAAAAGCCGAGGTTTGCGTCGAGCCGCCCATGGCAAACTCATCCATACTGGTTTTGCCCAGCAGCACTATCCCTTTGCTGTAAAGCTTTTCCATTACGGTTGCGTTATAGGGCGGTATAAAATTTTCAAGCATTTTTGAAGCGCAGGTAGTTTTTATTCCGTCTGTGCAGATATTATCCTTGACTGCTATAGGTATACCGCAAAGCTCGGGCGCATTTCCGCTGTCAATTCTTTTCTGAGCGTTTTCAGCGTCAAGCAGCGCTTTTTCTTTTGTTACGGTAATGTAGCTTTCAAGCTTTCCGTCATATTTTTCTATTCTGTCGATATAAGAGCACGCAAGCTCGGCGGCGGAAATCTCTTTGCTGTCGAGCAGCTTTCTCATATCTCTTATTTTAAGATTTGTAATATCCATTTCTTAACCTCTGATTAATTTATTCAACTACCTTCGGAACGACAAAACAATCTTCACTGTTCAGAGCGTTCTGAAGTATTTTCTGCGTCGGCATACTCGGTTCTGAGGCGTCTTTGCGCAAATCGTTAAGATAAACGTTTTTATTATCCGCCAGAGCGTCGTATTTAATGTCTATTTCTTTAATAGTATCCATGATTTCAATAATATTGGTCATTTCCTCCGCGGTTTTTTTCAGTTCCTCTTCGGTAAAAGATAATTTTCCGAGCCTGGAGAGATATGAGACCATTTCAAGATCCATAACAAATCCTCTTTTCTATTAAAATAAACTTATATTTAATTATACAATATTTCAATAGCTATTGCAAGTTTTTTTCCAATTATATTTTAAAATAATGGAAGGCTGTTTATATTATTGACGGATTATGAAAAAATAACGGGTACGAAAGTACCCGTTATTAATTAATTCGAACTTGGCATCAGTGTTCTCGCTATACCGATTGCGTCATAAAGATCTATTTGTCCGTTTAAATCATAGTCGGCGAGATAGGCTTCGAATGAGCCTTCAAAGTTTACGAAATCATTTTTGAATGAGCCGTTAGGATTGCTTTGCCAGATTAAATATTTTGCAATTTTTATGGCGTCGTAAAGGTCGGTTACATTATTGCGGTCAGTATCTCCGGCAAGTCCTACGTTTACGGGAATACTCGCTATTTCAAGAGAACCGAGCATAACAGAGATCTCGGTTATACCCTCGGCATAAGCCTTTTCCGGAGTTGATGAAACATTGAAATCTATATCGTTTCCCATAGAATCTGTCAGGGATATTTTATTTTTGAAGGTTCTGTCGGCGGTTGAGAAGAACATGTTTTCATCAAAGTTAAGAAAATATTCTTCGGCAGCGCTGTCGGCGCTTACAGTAACGCGGTTCCCGGCGGCGTCATAAATCTCCGAAGAGCACGAGTCGTCGTTTTGCGGCAAACCGAGAGTAATAATGCAGTTTTTTACATTGCTGTCGCAATAATAGGCGTCTATCAGCTCCGATTCTCCGGCGCTATTATTATCGATAAGAAGCGCTCCCTGAATGGCGTTTGCATCGCTTGCCTTAATTAGCAAATATTTCTCGTCGTTAATGGTAATAGTAGAGCATTCCTCTATTGAAGGAGGCGTGAGGTCTATAATGAATTCCTGAGAAATAATCTCCTTTTGACCGGATATCGGTTTGATTGCCGATAGCTTTAATTCATAGATTTCACCATCGGAAACTCCTGCAAAATCCCAGTTTATTTTATATGAATTGTTAATAGGCTCCTGGTTTTCATCAGCGCTCCATCCTCCGTCCTCCATAATAAATTGTTCGGAATAAACAAGTTCGTGAGTTGAATTACTGTATATTTCCGCCTCTACATTATAGCAGCGTCTTTTAAAACCGAGATACAGGAGCATATTATCTAAAATGTTATCTCCGTTAGGAGAAAAGGAAGGAGTATTTATTATAGTTTCATCAAAAATTCCGGCAACAGCGTTTAATCCAGCCGGATTATAATTTCCGTCAGCCATGATAGACGGATAGAGAGACGGCAGCTTGCGTGAATTATATATAAACGGCTCAAATACTTCAGAATCAGACCATGAGCCGTAAAATCCCATAAAGGGAAGAGTGAGGTCGGGAGCTGATTCGTTTTTCAGATATATATAGCCGTCTATAAACGTTCCGTTAGCGAAATTATCCTGTATGTATTCCGCTTCGTCTGTGCTAATGCTTACGGTTACATTTAAAGCAACGGATTCTCCGGCAGGAACCGTTATTTCTGAAATCTCGGAAAAGCCCTGCTTAAAAGTAGTTTTAGCTTCGATCTTTTTTGTATTCCATGCAAGCTGATCTTCTTCGGAATCATCCCGGAAAACATCTGATGAAAGATTGTAAGTCTGAGCAGTATCAGAAATATTTTTGATATTGAACGTAAAACTGAACGATCCGAGATTTTGGTCCAGACCGTCTCCAAGAGAAATTTTTGGACGGTAATTATCCTTTTGGCTATCTGTGTAAAGATAAGCCGGAGTTTTAATCGCTGATTCTACATTTGCAATTCCGCTGCCCTGAACTCTCGGCGAAGCGATTTCCAGTCCGTCGGAGCTGTAAATCGGCGTAGAGGTAGACATCAAAAGTCTTGCCATAAGTTCGGGGTAATCTGAATTATTCTGTATTCCGTATTTATCCTTGTTGTCTGTCAGATATTCCTTAAGTAAAGCCGCCATTCCGGTCAACTGCGGAGAAGACATCGACGTGCCCGACATAGGTCCGTATTCGTTTTCGGGATAAGAAGATATGATGTTACCTCCGAATGCGGTTATATCAGGCTTTAAAGTCAGATCCTCCGTGTAATCCCATGAAGAAAATTCACTCATGCTTTTACTGAATGAAGCTATGATTTGTTTTTCTGACGGAAACGTTATTGCTTTATCATTGAATCCTATTAATTCCATTCCGCTTTCATAGGATATGAAACCGGACGGCAGAACAGAGCACTGCGGCGTTAGCAGACCGTTTTCATTGTTATAAAAGATTACCCCTACTGCCCCGTTAGCTTTAGCGTTTTCGGCTTTTTCGTCAAAGGTCAGCTCTCCCCTTGAAATTAAGGCGATTTTTCCTTTGACGTCAATATTTTTATAATCCTCCGGATAGCCAAGTCCGGGGACGGCGGCGTATTCCATAGTCATATCCGCAAAAGCCGTATTGATATCCTTTGATCCCGACATTATTTCAAAGTTTTTGCCCGACGACGATATTACTCTTTTCTCTGAAACGGTGTTTTCCGCAGAGCCTACTGAAAGAACGGAGGAAATCCCGTTTGGCGTGCCGCCGCTACTGTAATCGGTATTAATTAAAGAATCGTTTCCCTGATAATTTATTTTGGCGTTGTTGCCGGCAGCCGAGCAAAAAAGAATACCTGATTCCGTCATGTTTTCAATCGCTTCACTTTCATATTTTATAGCGTTGCTATTGACGAATCCCGCGCCCCAGCTCGCGTTTACTATGTCGGCTCCTAAATATGTACAGTCATCGAAAGCCGCAAGCAAGGCGTAGTAGCATAAATTATACGAGGACATCAGCAGAAGCTGAGCATTTGGCGCCGCTCCCTTTGCATTATATTTATCGTCTGTTTCAGCGTTTCCGTTTCCCGCCGCTATACCTGCTACATGGGTACCGTGGAAGTCGTTGGGATTGTTTTTATAATCTATCGAGGTGTCGTTATTGTGGTTTTCATAATTAAAGCGAAACGGTATTTTTTCATTATAATAATAATTACTTCCGTTGTCACTGTCTGCTGAAAGATAAGGGGCTACCGTGCCGATATCTTCCGCACTGAGCCTATAGGAAGCTTCAGATGACGGAGTACTGATAAATTCGTGAGACAAATCGAATTCGTTGTCGATTATCGCTATAACTGTTGAATCGCCCTTGTTTTCAACCTTGCTTATTCCGGTTTCCTCAAGAATCCTGTCAGTCAGGTCGCTGTAGGACATGGCGGAGGTTTTAGACTGCTTATCCGCTGAGGATGGCTCCTGATTATTATTGTAAAAATCGGATATATAAATATCCTTTAATCCGAGACTGTCCTTGTTATACCAGATTTTCTTATATTCCGATTCCTTTAAGACAACGGAAAATCCATTGTATACCGATGTGTAGTCATAAACGATTTCATTACTTTTGCCTAAAAGGCCGTTGATTTTACCGAGAGCCTCACCGTGATCCGCCTTAAGCTTATCATATGCTGTTTTGCCCTCGGCAGTGAATATAAACTGATCCGTTCCGAATTGCTTGGCGTAATCGTAGCATGACAAAGGCTTGTCGTCCAGTGAAACTATACAGTAATAGCTGTTATCCCGCGGAGCCTGCTCGTTATATAAAAACGAAGCGTTTGCAATAGTTCCCAGCGCATTAGCTGCAAGTACCGCTGCCGAAAGCGCCGATATAAGCTTTTTCATTAGTTACCTCCGATTTAAAAATATTTCATTTAAAATTATATACCTAAAAGCAAAACAAGTCAAATAAAAGGCCTCCCAAGAAGGGAAGCCTTCAGATTGTTCAATCCTCTGTTTCCTTATATATTTCAGGAAGATTGAAATCCATCAGATCCTCATACGATTCATATTCAGATTCGTTCAAAACTGCGGAAGGGATAAGTCCCGTACAGTCGTTGGCGCTGCCTGCTTCGCTATACATTAAGTCCTCGTAAGCTTTCGTTACCGGACGCTTGTCTTTTTCAGGTTTCATTTTATGCTCCTTCTTAAAATAATATTTCTGCATTTATTTTAAGAAGATTACGGACAATTATTCATAGCTTTATATAAAATAATCTGAGGACGTTCTTATTTCGTCATAAGTTTTTTAAATCTTTCCATTGCTTCTATTGTATTTTCCCTGTCGCCGAACGAGGTAAGTCTGAACCAGCCTTCTCCGTTCTTTCCGAAGCCCTCGCCCGGAGTTCCGACAACGTAAATATTATTTATCAGATAATCAAAGAATTCCCAGCTTCCCATGCCGTCCGGGCATTTAAGCCATATATACGGCGAATTTATTCCGCCCGTATATTTTATTCCAAGCTCGTCCATTGTTTTTGAAATAATTTTAGCGTTTTCCTGATAGTACGCTATATTTTCCTTTATCTGTTTTCTACCCTTTTCCGAAAAGACGGCCTTTGCCGCGCATTGAACAGGGTAGGATACTCCGTTGAACTTGGTGGAAAGTCTTCTGTACCAAAGCTTGTATATATTAACTCCGTCAAGAACAAGCTCTTTAGGTATAACTGTATAACCGCATCTTGTACCGGTAAATCCGGCGGTTTTTGAAAGAGAGCACATTTCAATAGCGCAGGTCCTTGCCCCTTCAATTTCCAATATGCTTCTGGGAACGTCGTCTTCAGTTATAAACGCTTCATATGCGGCGTCGTAAATTATCAGCGAGTTATTTACATTGGCATAATCAATCCATTCCTTTAGCTGAGCCTTTGTATAGCACGAGCCTGTCGGGTTATTAGGAGAGCAAAGATAAATTATATCGGCCTTTACGTCCGGATCGGGCATAGCGCAGAAACCGTTTTCTTCGTTTGCGTCGGCATAAAGGATTTTTCTTCCGGCCATTATATTTGAATCGACATATACCGGATAGACCGGATCGGTAACAAGAACCGTGTTGTCGGCTGAAAATATATCGCCGATATTTCCGGCGTCGCTTTTTGCTCCGTCGTTTATAAGAATTTCGTCCGGTGATACGCTGACGCCGAAGCTTTCATAATATTCGGATATAGCTTCTCTTAAAAATCCGTAGCCCTCATAATCGGGATAACCTTTAAAAGTTTCCTTAACGCCCATTTCATCGCAGCCCTTTTTCATGGCTTCAACAACGGCCGGCGCAAGGGGCAGCGTCACGTCGCCGATTCCAAGCCTTATTATTTTTTTGTCAGGGTTTTTCGCGGTAAATTCATTGACTCTTTTAGCAATCTCTGCAAAAAGATAGCTTGGCACAAGGTTTTCAAAATTTTTGTTTACTTTTGTCATTTTATAACTCCTTTATTTTATATGGCTTATATCAATTTCCCCGTCGCAGATAAAAGCGGCCGGCCCTTTCATAATTACGTTTCCGTCTTCGTTCCAGACTATATTGAGATCGCCTCCTCTGAGACGAACAGTAATTTCTTCTCCTCTGCTGCAAAATCCGTTTAATACCGAAGCGACTGCCGAAGCGCACGCTCCCGTTCCGCAGGCAAAGGTTTCTCCGCTGCCTCGTTCCCAGACTCTCATATGAAGAGTATGGGAATTTTCAACCTTGATAAATTCAGTATTTATTCTGTCAGGAAAAAGTTCGTTATATTCAAAGAGCGGTCCGACGCTTTCAAGATTCAAATCGTCAATTGAATCAAAATAAACGACGGCGTGAGGATTTCCCATAGAAACGCAGGTTATTTTATACTCTGTTCCTCCGATTATTACCGGCTCGGAAATGAATTTTTCCTTATCGGAATTAACCGGTATTTCTCTCGGAAGTAAAACCGCCTGTCCCATATTTACTTCTACCGATTCAACCTTTCCGTTTACAGGAAACAGCTTTAGATATTTTATTCCTGAATTAGTTTCAAGCGTCAATTCTGTTTTACCGGTCATGCCCTTGTCGAATACATATTTTCCTATGCATCTTGTTGCGTTTCCGCACATCATAGCCTCTGAACCGTCCGCATTGAAAATTCTCATTCTGAAATCAGCCTTATCGGACGGAAGTATGAGAACAAGACCGTCAGAACCGATTCCTTTATGACGGTCGCTTACATAAACCGAAACCTTTTCCGGATTTTCAACCTTTTCTTCAAAGCAATTGATGTAGATATAATCGTTTCCGATTCCGTGCATTTTAGAAAATCTCAACTAAACCTCTCCTTTTTATAAATCTTACCATTTACAAGTATATAATATTTTCAGAAAAAAATCAATAACCGCCGTCTTTAAATGACAATTTTTTATTTTTTATAAGAAAATCGGCGTTTATTTTAACGTTTTATTAATTTTCAATAGGCGAAGCGTTTATTTTGAACATTTTGTGTGAAAAATATTTATCAATAAACAAAGGAATCCCCGGTATCCGATTTTTCTTGACAAAAGCCGTTTTTTAGGATATACTGAAATTTACGGTGTAAAATTATGTAAATATAATTTTACAACTTTTTAATAGGAGGAAAACTGTGAAAAAAATTATAACCTACGGAACGTTCGATCTGCTTCACTACGGTCATATAAATTTACTCCAGCGGGCAAAAGCGCTGGGGGATTATCTTATAGTTGCTCTTTCGACTGACGAATTTAACTGGAATTCAAAACAGAAAAAATGCTATTTTACTTATGAGCAGAGAAAGCGGCTTCTTGAAGCCGTAAGATACGTTGATCTTGTTATTCCGGAGAAAAACTGGGATCAGAAAATAAACGATGTAAAGGAATTTAAAGTAGACGCTTTTGTCATGGGGGACGATTGGACCGGTAAATTTGATTTTCTTAAGGATTACTGCGAGGTAGTATATCTTCCGAGGACTCCTGAGATTTCTACAACTCAGATCAAACAGGATTTGAAATAACGGTTTTAAGGAATACGCCGGTTATTCCGCATAATATTTTTTGACATTTTTACGGAGGATGTTAAATGGCGTTAAAGAAGAGTGCAAAAAAAATTCTGAATAAAATCAAAACACGTATCTGGTTCAGCTTGTATTACGGTATTTATCAGAAATCAAAGCTTGATAAAAACCTGGTGCTGATCGAATCAAGAAGCGGATCTGATCTTGCCGGTAATATACTATATATTACGAAGGAGCTTTATGAGAATCCGGATTACAGGCGTTTAAAGCTTTGTATATCGGCTAAGTCATTCAAATTTCAGGAAGTAAGAGCTATTCTAAATCATTATAAAATAAAGAAAATAAAGATGCTTCGCGCGGAATCAATCAGATATTATAAATTTGCATCAAAAGCAAAATACCTTGTAAACGATACTTCATTTCCGAGAAGATTTATAAAAAAGGAAGGCCAGATAATTTTAAATACCTGGCACGGAACTCCCCTTAAAAATATGGGAAGAGACGTGGAGTCAGAGGTATATAATATGGGAAACGTTATGCGAAATCTTATTTTTGCCGATTATCTTATATTCCCTAATGAATATATGAAGGAAAAAATGGTAAGCGCATATATGCTTGAAAATTTAAGCGGAGCGACAGTTTTAAACGAAGGCTATCCGAGAAATTCGGTTTTTTTCGATAATAAAAGAAGGGAAGAGCTAAGGAAGAAATTCGGACATGATAATAAGGAAGTAATTGTTTATATGCCGACATGGCGCGGAAAGGTCAACAGCTTTGATACTGACCGTGTGATTTTTGAGACGGAACAGTTTCTTAATCAGATGGACGAAAGACTTAATGATAATCAGGTTTTACTTGTTAAGTATCATCCTCTTATGAAGATTGATTTTGACGGCGGTAAATACCGGCATATAAAATCATTTCCTATGGGCTATGAGTATTATGAAATACTTAATACTGCCGATATTTTAATTACGGATTATTCGAGCGTATTTTATGACTTTGCCAATTCCGGCAGAAAAATAATATTGTATACGTATGACAAGGAAGAGTATTTCCGTGACAGAGGGGTTTATGTTTCTCTCGACGATTTTCCATTTCCGCAGGCGGAAAATGTAGACGGTCTTATGGAAGCTATTAATTCGCCGAAGGACTATGACGATACGGAATTCAGGAAGAAGTACTGTACGTATGATAACCCTGAAGCTGCCAGAAAAATCTGTCAGCGTGTATTTCTCGGCAAAAAGGTTACAAATGAAGAAAGGATCGTGCCGAACGGCAAGAAGAATGTGCTTATTTATGCCGGCGACCTGAATAAGAACGGGATTACAACTGCGATGCTCTCTGTACTTGATAATATTGATCTTGATAAATATAACTATTATATCTCTTTTAGAGAAAGGAATCTGCGCGCAGATCCTCTGCGTACAAAGGTTATACCTGAAAGAGTGGGTATAATACCTATAAGCAGCGAGGTATTTTTTGATATCAAAACAGCAAGAGCCTATAATTCAATGGTTAAGCATGGCAGAGAAACGAAAAAAAACAAAAAAATACTTGGACAATCATATTCAAGAGAGATCAGACGGCATTTTTACGGTATAAAATTTGATCATGTAATACATTTTAATGGGTATGAAAATAATATAATTATAATGCTTACGCAGTTTGATGCGAGAAAAACTATTTTTGTGCATAATGATATGGTACAGGAAATCGAAACCAGAAATAATCAGAGCGAATATCTGCTGCGTTGGGCTTATAACGTATGCGATAATGTTGTGGCGGTTTCTGAGGATATTGTGGAACCAACTTATCAGATAAGCGGAAGAAAGGATAACATTAAAGTTATAAGTAATTTTCATAATCATGAATTAGTTATTCTTAAAGGAGATATGCCGGTTGAATTTCAGAAGGATACTGAGATTTTCTGTCCTCATGCCAATGGCATTAATCATATTTTGAATTCAAACGGAATAAAATTTATTACAATAGGTCGTTTTTCTCCTGAAAAAGGACATTTTCGTCTGATAGACGCTTTTGAGGCTTTTCACAGAGATTATCCGGAATCTAAGCTCATAATTATCGGAGGAGCCGGCAATCTTTACGGAAAAACTATTCAAAAGGCAAGAAACACAGACTGCTGGGACGATATAGCTATAATAAAATCTGTGCAGAATCCTATGCCTATACTGAAAAGGTGCAGCCTGTTTATTTTATCATCTGTATATGAGGGACTGGGATTAGTAATGCTGGAGGCAGATTCTCTTGGAATACCTGTTTTTTCTACTGATGTACATGGTCCGAGCAACTTTTTGAAAAAATACGGCGGATATCTTGTAGAGGACAGTACGGAGGGTATTCTTCAGGGAATGTATGATTATGCTAACGGGAAAATAAAGCCCATGAATATAGATTACGCTGCAAGAAATGCTGATATAAGAAATAAGCTTGAAGAAATATTATAATTGAAGAGGCTTGTCCGTTACGGACAGGCCTCGTCTTGTTGAAAATAACATTATACAGATATCTATGAATGTAATTAACATGTAATGTAATATATATATTACCCTGAAGTAAAAGTAATTTGAAGGTCGGGATTTTTATTTTTTCCGTCTGTTTCTTGCTGTCTAATTTATATACTTCTTATTTTACAGGAAGTTTAATTGACATTAAATGTGAAATCGATTATAATTAAAATAAGTGTATAAATTCACCGCTGAGAATAATAATATTATTATTTGAATGAAAGGCGGATTTGAATGAAATCACAGGATTATGATGAAAACGAAAAAAATAACAACGATAAAGACGACGAAAACGGAGCTTCGGATACGGACGAAAGTCTTGACCGTGCGGAACTGATAGAAAAAACCGGCGAGGTTGTTTCTCATAATGCAAAGCACCTTATCCATTGCCTTACTGTTATAGGACAGGTGGAGGGACATTATGTTCTTCCGTCGCAGAATAAGACCACAAAATACGAACATATAATGCCGGCTCTTGTTGCGATAGAACAGGACAGAACTATTGAAGGGCTGGTTATTATACTGAACACAGTCGGAGGCGACGTCGAGGCGGGACTGGCAATTGCGGAGCTTATAGCGGGCATGAAAACGCCGACCGTATCCCTTGTTGTCGGGGGCGGTCATTCAATCGGCGTTCCCCTTGCAGTCAGCGCGATGAAGTCGTTTATCGTTCCGTCCGCGACTATGACCATACATCCGGTAAGAATGAACGGACTTGTTTTGGGAGTGCCTCAGACGCTTTCATATTTTGATAAAATGCAGGACAGAATCGTGAACTTTGTAACGGCAAACAGCGGTATAAGCGAGGATGATTTCCGAAGTCTCATGATGAAGACAGGAGAACTTGTAATGGATGTCGGAACCGTTGTTGACGGAGCAAAGGCCGTTGAAATCGGACTTATAGACAGCTTAGGCGGATTAAGCGACGCTATCGAGTGTCTTTATGATCTTATAGAACAGTCCGGAGAAAAATATCCTGACAACGAGGAAAACGGAGAGGATGAAAAATGATTATTCATACAATAATAGATCCTTTGGATATATTTTACGAAGAGCCAAAACAGCCTGAGGCGCAAAACTCAGAATCGTTTTCTACCGATCCTTATTTTTTTCTTCAGAAAGACGAGTATTACAAAAATTATATTCAAAAGGCGGAATGAGCTTTTTTATCGCTTGTAAAAAATCATACGTTAGGCAATACGGCCCGCCGCTGCCATGAAGCGGCTACGGCGGTACATATTAAATCTCTGAGAGCCGCATGAGATTTTGTTAGGTTATGTATCGGTCGGTGCGGCAGAAGGAGATAAATATGTCATTTTTAGAAGCTTTAATGCAGGGAATTATCCAGGGGCTTACGGAATTTCTTCCGGTATCAAGCTCAGGTCATCTATCGCTTTATCAGCATTTTACCGGAAATAACGGGGAAGGCGCTTTGCTTTTTTCAGCCGTGCTTCATCTTGGTACGCTGGTTGCAGTTTTTATTGCATTTCGAAAAACAATCTGCGAGCTGTTAGTTGAACTGTTTTATCTTATTAAAGATATATTTACGGGAAAATTCAAGTGGAAAGCCATGAATCCTCAGAGAAGAGCTATTATTATGATGGTTATATCGCTCGCTATGCTAATACCGTTTTACATATTTAAGGATTACTTTGAAAGAGCTGCCGAGGACAGCGATATTATAATCGAGGGTTTATGCTTTCTTTATACCTCCGTTATTCTTTTTATTTCTGACAGATGCGTTAAGGGAAATAAAAAGTTCGGCGATATAACAACAAAAAACGCCGTTACGGTCGGAACATTTCAGGGAATTGCTCTTCTGCCCGGAATTTCGAGATCTGGATCGACAATATCCAGCGGTCTGTTCTGCGGCTTTGAGAGAGAAACGGCGGTGCAGTATTCATTTATTCTCGGCATACCCGCAATACTCGGCGGCTGCCTGCTTCAGGTAAAGGATGCCGTTGAGCAGAAGGCTCTTGAGTTTGATTTTGTGAATTTTGCTGTTGGTTTTATAGTATCTGCAATTGTTGGAATATGTGCGATTAAAATGGTGAATTGGCTTGTTAAATCGGATAAGTTCAAGGTTTTCGCTATATATACGTTTATTTTAGGAATCGCAGTTATAGGAATAGGTATATTTGAGCATTCAGTTGGAATGAATATAGTGGAATACTTTAAATAAAATCTGGAAAGGACAATGAAACGTGGCGGAGGGGAAAAAGAAAAGTACTGCTTCGGCAAAAAAAAATACAGCTAAAAAAGCAGATACAAAAAAAGCCGCGTCAACCGCTAAAAGGAGCAGGACTGCGGTTCAGGCGCAGAAGGATCCGGTTAATCAGTTTTGGTCTGTCATATTGTTTGCTTTCGGAATACTGATTTTTTTGTTTACCGTTATAAGCGGCAGCAGCGGATGGCTTTTTATACATAATCTTTTAAGGGGACTTTTTGGCATAGCCGTATTTCTGGTGCCTGTTATTTTGATTTATACCGCTCTGCTCATCAGTATGGAAAAATCGCAGCAGACCGTAGCAGGGCGCGCCGCTTGGGGAGTAGGACTGACTCTTCTTAGCAGCTCTGTCGTACAGATAATGTTTGTAGGAGAAGCGGACGGCAATACTTTTACTGAGAAATGCAGGTTTCTCTACGAATCCGGATTACAGCTTGAGGGCGGAGGTTTATTAAGCGCGCTTATTGCTTGGCCGCTTATAAAAATATTCGGAAGCATAGGCTCGAAGATCATTGTATGCATATTGCTGTTTATATTTATAATGCTGCTTTCAAATCTGACCTTATTTCAGTTTTTCGGCGTTTTCTATAAGCCGTTTGTAAAAATGTATTATTCGCTGCGGGCAATTAGGGAAGAAAATAAAATACTGGACGCATACGAAGAATGGGAGTATGACGAGGAGCAGGAGGCTATAAATCTTGCGAATTCCGGCGGAGTGGAAACTGATACGGTTCCGGATGACTTTGCGGTTGACGTTCCCGTCAGCGATGAACCGATCGTTCCTCCGGATTTTCAGCCGTCTGAGCCTGCGGGGCTGCCCGATTCGGAAATCGACATACCTATAGACGGAACGGGAGCTTCAGTTACCGAAGGTTCGTCCGGTAAGCCAAAAAAGGATATGCCGTCAGCGGCAAAAAATAATTTGTCCGAGACGGAAACGGATAAGCCGGCGCTCAGCGAGCTTGACGCTCTTGTAGAAAAGGCCGTAGTCGGAGGAGAAAAGGATAATGAGCCGGAAAATTTTGCTGAAAAGGCTGAAAGGGCGGCAATGTCTGCTCCTGAGAAGAGCGATATTAGGCTGACGCCTGCAAAGAAATATATGCTTCCTCCTATTGATCTGCTTAGCAGGAGCGTTTCTAAGGCAAACGATCCGGCAGCAGCTTCAGAGCTCAAGGAAAAAGCGGATACTCTTATTAGTACTCTGAAAAGCTTCGGCGTTATTGCAAGGATTGTAGCTATTCAAAGGGGACCAAGAGTTACACGCTATGAAATACAGCCGGCGGCAGGCGTAAAGGTATCAAAAATAACCAATCTTTCAGACGACATTGCTCTAAACCTTGCGGCGGCAGGCGTTCGTATTGAAGCGCCGATACCCGGCAAGGCAGCGATAGGCATAGAAATACCTAACACTAATCAGGACATAGTTTCAATACGCGAGGTTATTGAAAGTCAGGAATTTAAAAATGCCAAGAGTAAGCTTGCATTTGCAGTCGGCAAGGACATAGCCGGTAACATTATTGTAGGCGATATTGCAAAAATGCCTCATATGATTATTGCGGGTACTACCGGTTCCGGTAAATCCGTATGTACGAATTCTATAATAATGTCGCTGCTTTACCGTTCGACTCCCGACGAGGTAAAGCTGATTCTTATTGATCCTAAAATGGTTGAATTTACAACCTATAACGGAATACCTCATCTTCTTATTCCGGTTGTAACTGATCCAAGACAGGCGGCGGGAGCGCTTAACTGGGGCGTTCAGGAAATGCTGAGGAGATATAAGCTTTTTGCTGATAATAACGTCAGGGATCTCGGAGGATATAATGAAACGGCGGAAAAGAAAGGTCTTGAAAGACTTCCTCAGATTGTTATTGCGATTGATGAATTTTCAGACCTTATGATGGCGGCGTCCAAGGAGGTTGAAGATTCTGTCTGCCGTCTGGCGCAGATGGCGAGAGCGGCGGGAATGCATCTTATTATAGCTACACAGCGGCCTACGACTGACGTTATAACCGGTCTTATTAAGGCGAATATTCCAAGCCGTATAGCATTGTCTGTTCAGTCGCAGGTTGATTCAAGGACCATTTTGGATACGCAGGGAGCGGAAAAGCTGTTAGGCTACGGAGACATGCTTTATTATCCGAACGGTATGCAGAAGCCTCTTCGAGTTCAGGGATGCTTTTGCTCGACTAACGAGGTTGAATCCATTGTCGGTTTTATCAAGCGCGAATCCGAGTCAGAATACAATACGGACATTATTCAGGCAGTTGAACAGAGTATGCCTGCGGAAAAAGGAGAAAAAATTGATTCGGCCAGCGATCTTACAGGCGACGGCGACGAGATTCTGATTGAAAAGGCCATAGATGTGGTTATTGAAATGGGGCAGGCGTCCACGTCGTCGCTGCAGAGGAAGCTAAAGCTTGGATATGCAAGAGCAGCAAGAATTATAGACGAGCTTGAAAATATGGGAGTCGTGGGACCTTACGAGGGAGCTAAGCCGAGGAAGGTTCTTATGACGAAGCAGCAGTGGGCTGAAAGAAGAATGAATAAAAAGGCAGAGTAAAAAGAGGTATTTAATGAACGGATTTCTTCCGCTTTCACGCGGAGATATGGAAGAACGCGGAATAAAGCAGTTTGATTTTATATATGTGACGGGCGACGCTTATGTCGATCATCCCAGCTTTGGCGCGGCTATAGTTACCCGTCTGCTTGAATCTCTTGGATATACAGTCGGAATAATTTCTCAGCCCGACTGGAAAAGCGAACGGGATTTCAAAATATACGGAAAGCCGAGACTGGCGTTTCTTGTTACCGGCGGTAATATAGATTCTATGGTTGCTCATTATACGGCGGCTAAAAGGAAACGTTCCGACGACGCTTATACTGCCGGAGGAAAGGCGGGAAAGAGACCCGACAGGGCAGTTATTGTATACTGTAAGAAAATACGGGAAATTTACGGGAACGTTCCTATAGCTATAGGCGGACTTGAGGCTTCTCTGCGCAGGTTTGCTCATTATGACTATTGGGACGATTTAGTAAGACCTTCGATTCTTTTGGACAGCGGCGCCGATCTCCTGATGTACGGTATGGGCGAGCATCAGATTGAAGAGCTTGCCAGACGTCTTGACGGCGGTGAAAGTATATCCGATATACATAATATCAGAGGTACCTGTTATCTTACCGAGCCTATAAATACTCCTATCGGCGCGGCTGAATGCGCGTCTTATGAACAGGTAAAGGAAAATAAGAAGGCGTATGCAAGATCATGCAGGCAGCAATATGACCAGCAGGACGAGGTTTATGGAAAAACCGTTATACAGCGTCACGGAAAAATGATGCTTGTTCAGAATCCGCCTTCATATAGCCTGACTACCGAAGAGCTTGACAGGATTTACAGTCTTCCTTATATGAGGGCGTATCATCCTTCGTATGAAAGCGTCGGGGGAGTGCCGGGAATAGAAGAGGTCAAGTTTTCAATTACACATAACAGGGGCTGTTTCGGCTATTGCAATTTTTGTTCGATCGCTCTTCATCAGGGGCGAAGGATAACATGCAGAAGCGAAGAATCAATACTTGACGAGGCAAGAAGACTTACTGAAATGCCAGATTTTAAAGGCTATATTCACGACGTTGGAGGTCCGACGGCAAATTTCAGAAAACCTTCCTGTGAAAAGCAGATTAAGCTGGGGCTTTGCAAGGGAAAGAAGTGTCTTGCTCCGGAGCCGTGTCCGAATCTTGAAGCGGATCACAGTGAATATATTGATATTTTAAGAAAATTAAGAAAAATCAAGGGCGTAAAAAAGGTGTTTATCCGTTCAGGAATAAGATACGATTATCTGATGGAGGACGAGAGCGACGAATTTATAAAAGAGCTTATAAAAAATCATGTAAGCGGCCAGTTAAAGGTGGCTCCGGAGCATTGCTCGGCAGCGGTGCTTGATAAAATGGGTAAGCCTCATATAGAGGCATATAAAAAATTTCAGAAAAAGTTCTATGAAATAACCAAGGGAATAGGTAAGGAGCAATATCTGGTTCCTTATTTAATGTCGTCTCATCCGGGCAGCACTCTGAAGGAAGCTATTGAATTAGCGGTATTTCTTAAAAAAAACAATATGCGGCCGGAGCAGGTCCAGGATTTTTATCCTACACCGGGAACGCTTTCAACGTGCATGTTTTATACCGGACTTGATCCCTATACCATGGAGGAGGTCTACGTTCCCAGAACTCCGGAGGAAAAAAAGATGCAGAGAACCCTTCTGCAATATTTTAAACCGGAAAACAAGAGAATCGTTATTTCTGCTCTGAAAAAAGCCGGAAGAACCGATTTGATAGGCTATGGAAAAAACTGTCTTGTTACGCCTGAAAAGAATATAGGAAAAGCTGAAAAAAAGAATAATCGTAACGTTAGGAAGGTCGGGGGAAAATGGCGGAACACAAAAGGAAAGAAAAAGTAAGCAGAGGATTTACAGCCCGTATAGCCGCTTTATTTACAGTTATTTTAATAGGCCTTTCGGCAGCCCATTTCCTTGGTATATTTACCTTTGAGGATTGGAAAGAGCTGTTCGGAGAAAGCAATCCTATACATACTGAGGGTACGGCTGAAGTACATTTTATCGACGTGGGGCAGGGTGATTGTACGTTTGTTATATCTGACGGCAAAACGCTGCTTATCGATACCGGCGAAAAGGAATATGCTCAGAAAATATGCGAATATATAGGGAATCAGGGAATAGATAAAATAGATTATATGCTGCTTTCTCATCCGCATTCCGATCATATGGGAGGCGCGTCGGAAATTATTGATAATATTGATGTTGAGAATATAATATTGCCAAAACTTCCATACGACATGAATCCGACCTCCAAATTTTATGAAAGCTTTCTTTTGAGTGTTAAAAACAATGGACTCAAGCTTACTGCGGCCTTACCGGGAAGCATTTATGAAATCGGAGAATGTAAGCTTGAAATTCTTTCCCCCGTAAATGAATACAGCGATTTAAACAATTTTTCAGCGGCCGCTGTGCTTACTCACGGCGCGGATAGTTTTTTATTTACGGGAGATATTGAAAAAAAGTCTGAAAAGGATATAATAGAAACAGGACGTCTTTCACAAATCGACGTGCTTAAAGCCGCGCATCATGGAAGCAGCACTTCCAACAGCAGGGAGTTCCTTGAAATAACTGATCCTGATTATGCGGTTATAATGTGCGGTCAGGGTAATTCATACAATCATCCGAATAAGGACGCTGTTGAAAGAATCAGAAAGCATACAGACCGGATTTACAGAACCGATTTAGACGGTACTATAGTCTTTACATCGTCAGAGGACGGATTAAAGATAAAAACTGAGAAGGGGGAATAGAACTTGCTTATACTTGAAAGGTTTGAGGATCGTTTTGCAATTATAGAAAACGGAGATAAACGGCTGGAGGTTGACATAAGCTCCGTCGCTCCCGAAGTCAAAGAAGGCGACGTTCTTATTATGATAAACGGCAGATATGTTGCTGATAAAGAAGCGACGATCAGACGCAGAAAAGAAATAATAAAGCTGCAAAACGGATTATGGAGCTGACAATGGACGCTGAAGTAATTATAATAGGCGGAGGAGCCGCCGGAGCAATGGCGGGGATACATTCCGGAAGGCTTGGAAATAAGACGATAATTCTGGAGCCTAACGGGAGGATCGGAAAAAAGCTTCTTATAACCGGCAAGGGAAGATGCAATGTAACAAATAACTGCTCAAGCGAAGAGCTTATAAGGAATATACCCAGAAATTCCAGGTTTCTCTACAGCGCCTTTTCACAGTTTTCTTCTGAAGACGTTATGAATTTCTTTGAATGGTCCGGCGTTCCTCTTAAAACGGAAAGGGGAAACAGAGTTTTTCCGGTAAGCGATAAGTCGTCCGATATTGTTGACGCTATGGAACGCGAGCTACGTTCGGCAGACGTAAAAATAATACCTGAAAAGGCGGAGGGTTTAATTATTGAAAACGGAATCTGCCGCGGTGTGAAAACCTCCGGTAAGAACTATTATAGTCGCTCGGTTCTTATTGCAACAGGAGGCAAATCTTATCCTCAGACCGGTTCCCGGGGCGGAGGCTATGCAATCGCTGAATCAGCGGGACATACGGTGACAAAGCTTGAGCCTGCGCTTATTCCCCTTGTATGCGAAGAAAAATACTGTTCTGATATGATGGGGCTTTCTTTAAAAAATGTTAATCTTTCGCTTTACGACGGCGAAAAAAAAATATACGGCGATATAGGAGAAATGCTTTTTACGCATTTTGGAATATCCGGTCCTCTTGTATTGAGCGCAAGCTCTCATATTGAACAGATCACACCCGGAAGATATACTGTTAAAATTGATCTTAAGCCGGGTCTTACTGATCAAAAGCTTGATTTAAGGATTCAAAGGGATTTCAGTGAAAATATAAACCGCATATTCGGAAATTCCTTGTCAAAGCTTTTGCCTGCCAAGCTTATACCGGTAGCAGTCAGACTTTCCGGCATAAACGGCGACCGCAGAATAAATCAGGTTACCCGCGAGGAACGTCTAAAGCTTGTTCAGCTTCTTAAGGCTTTTCCGGTAACGGTAAAGGCATTTCGTCCTATCGAAGAGGCTATAGTGACAAGGGGAGGGGTTGACGTTCGTGAAATCAATCCTAAAACTATGGAATCAAAGTTGGTCAAATCCTTGTTTTTTGCCGGAGAAATTATAGACGCGGACGGCTATACGGGAGGATTTAATTTGCAGATTGCCTTTTCAACCGCATATTGCGCCGCGATGAATATGTAATAAAAATAAAATGGAGATAATTATGATAAATGTTGCAGTAGACGGTCCCGCCGGCGCGGGAAAAAGCTCCATCGCTAAAGCGGTGGCTGAGGAAATAGGATTTATTTATGTTGATACGGGAGCGCTTTATCGTTCCGTCGCTCTTTATGCCTTGGAAAACGATTTGGATAACGATTCGTTAATAGCTTCGTTATATAAAATAAACATTAGACTTGAATTTATAAACGGAAGTCAGCATGTGATATTAAACGAAGATGACGTTTCGGACAAAATCAGAACCTCGGACGTATCAATGAATGCGTCAAAGGTTTCCGCGCTGCCGGAGGTAAGAAAATATTTATTTGATTTGCAGAAAAAAATAGCCGCTGAAAATAATATTATAATGGACGGCAGAGATATAGGGACAGTTGTGCTGCCGGACGCTGATTTAAAGGTGTTTCTGACGGCTTCCGCTGAGGAAAGGGCGAATCGGCGTTTTTTGGAGGTAAGAGATAGTAATATAACGTATGAAAAGGTTCTGGAGGAAATAAAACAGCGTGATTATAACGATATGCACAGGGATATTTCACCGTTGAGGCAGGCGGACGACGCTGTTTTACTGGACACTACCGGAATGACGATAGACGAGGTTAAAAATAAGCTGAAAGCAATGATTGCTGAAATTAATAAATAAATGGAATTGGTGAAATGAAATGAATATTTTTTTCAGATGTCTTTATGGATTCGTTAAAGGAATATATTACTTTGCTTATCATGTGAAGGTTGAAGGGCGTGAAAATCTTCCGTCCGGCAGCTATGTAATAGCGTCTAATCACAGAAGCTACGCCGATCCTCCGTTGATTGCGGTTACGTCTGGATGCAGTAAATTTTCCTTTGTCGCTAAAGCCGAGCTTTTCCGAAACCCGCTTTTCGGATGGCTTATCAGAAAACTGGGAGCGTTTCCCGTTTCGAGGGGAACCGGAAATCTTTCCGTTATTGACGATTCGGTGTCAAAAATAAAAGATGGCAGACGTCTTGTTATTTTTCCGGAGGGTACAAGAAGCAAGACCGGCAAGGTAGGAAAGGGTAAAACGGGGGTGGCTCTGATTGCCGCAAGAGCCGGCGTTCCGGTTGTTCCGGCGGGAATAGTTTATAACGGAAAGCTGCGTTTCAGATCCAGGGTAACAGTAAGATACGGCAAGCCTATACATCCGGCAGAGCTTAGCCTGAGCAGCGAGCCGACGCCTCATGAGCTTAAGGAAATAAAAGGAAAGATAATGAGGTCTATATCTGATCTTGTTGAGGGAGAATAAAATGGCTGAAATAAAAACAGCAAAGACCGCCGGCTTTTGCTTCGGCGTTGACAGGGCGGTAAAGCTTGTATATGAGGAGCTTGAAAAGTACGGCGGCAGAGTCGCAACTCTCGGTCCCATTATTCATAACCGTGACGTAGTGGAAGATCTTAAGAAAAAGGGCGTGCGGATCATTGAAGACGTCGGAGAGCTTGATGAAAATGAAAAAGCTGTCATACGTTCTCACGGGGTGGGAAGGAAAATATATGACGAGCTTTCACAGAAGGGAAACGATTATATAGACGCTACATGTCCTTTTGTTGCAAGGATTCATAAAATAGTGCGTGAAAAATCAGAAGAGGGATATTATATACTTATTGCGGGAGACGAAAGCCATCCGGAGGTTCAGGGAATTGTGGGGCATTGCGGTGAGAATTGCTTTGTTTTTAAGGATGAAACTGAATTAAAGGATTTTTTTGAAAAAAAATATAAGAATTTAGAAAAAAAGCTTGCAATTGTTGCGCAAACAACGTATAATATATTAGTATGGGGAGAGTGTCTAAAGGTTATTCCCAAGGATAATGAAAATATCCTTGTTTTCGACACGATATGCAATGCAACTTCACGGAGGCAGTCCGACGCAGCTTTGCTCTCTAAAGAGGTTGATATAATGATCGTTGTGGGCGGCAGAAACAGTTCAAATACAATAAAATTATTTAATGTATGTTCGGAAAACTGCTGCTCATATCATATAGAAAATTCGGACGAGCTTTATACATTAAACCTGAATAATGCTGAAAAAATAGGCATTACTGCCGGGGCATCCACACCGGCTTATATAATTAAGGAGGTACAAAATACCATGGCTGAAATTTTAGAGGACATTAATTTTGAGGAGGCGCTTGAGCAGTCCTTCAAGAAAGTACATACAGGAGAGCGTGTTAAAGGCTATATTGCAGCGCTTAACAACAGTGAAGCAATTGTAGATATCGGAACAAAGCATACCGGTTATGTTCCGCTTTCTGAACTGACGGACGATCCTATGAAGAAACCTTCTGACGTTGTAAGCGTCGGCGACGAGGTTGAGCTCATTGTTACTAAGATCAACGATCAGGACGGCATTGTTATGCTTTCAAAGAAAAAGGTAGACGAGCTTGTCGGCTTTGACAATATAACCAAGGCTAAGGACGAGGATAAGGTCGTAGAGGGCGTTGTTCAAAACGTTGTCAAGGGCGGTATACTCGTTTCAGTTGACGGAGTCAGAGTTTTCGTTCCGGCTTCACAGACAGGATTAAGCAGAGATAAAAATCTTGAGGAGCTTCTTAAAAAGAAGGTAGAGCTTAAGATTATCGAGGTTAATGAGTCGCGCCGCAGAGCAGTAGGCTCTATAAAGGCTGTTGCGAAGGCTCAGAAGGAAGCCGCTAAGGCAGCGTTCTGGGAAACGGCGGAAATAGGCAAGGTTTATAAGGGCGAGGTAAAGTCCCTTACTAATTACGGCGCCTTTGTAGACTTAGGCGGAATAGACGGTATGGTTCATATTTCCGAGCTTTCATGGAGCCGGATAAAGCACCCAAGTCAGGTGGTAAGCGTAGGAGATATTCTTGAGGTTTATATTAAGGATCTTGATAAGGAAGCCGGCAGAATATCGCTTGGATTCAAGAAGGCTGAGGATAATCCTTGGGTTAAGTTTGAAAACACATATAAAGTCGGCGACGTAGTAAACGCTAAAGTGGTTTCAATTACTCCTTTCGGAGCGTTTGCACAGATTATAGAGGGCGTTGACGGACTTATTCATATTTCTCAGATTGCGGATCAGAGAGTTGAAAATGTAGCTGACGTTCTTTCTGTCGGACAGGAGGTTGAAGCGAAGATTACAGAAATTGATATTGAAAAGAAGAGAATCAGTATTTCAATGCGTGCTTTGCTGGATAATTCTGAAAATGACGAGGAAGACGCTGAATAATTATTATCAATAAAATTAAGGCGGGTTTTAAACTCGCCTTAATTTGTATAGAGGGTATGCACTATGAAAAAAAGATCGCTGTTAATTATATTTGCGGCGGTATTAATTCTTAATTCATGTAAGAAAATAAATAATTCTGATAATGATATGACGGCGGCCGCCGAAGGCGGTATTATTTATTCGACAGAGACGGAGGAGGAAATACCCGTAACGGCAGCTTTCGAGACAAAAGAGCCGGCAATGGAAACGAAGACCGCCGATAGCAGTGTTAATGATGAACTTAACGAGGAACAATTTAACAGCGTCCTTGAAAATATAGCCTTCGTCGGCGATTCCGTTACTTTAGGGTACGGGGCATATCAAAAGGTGGAAATGGAAGATGTTATTGCGGCGCCATGCGTAGGACCGTCAAATATAAGGGATTTTACCTTTGAATACAGATCAGAAAAGTTAGCCGCGCTGACTATTCTAAGCTATAAAAATCCAGAATATATTGTTATATCCATGGGACTTAATGATATAAATACATATTCGCCTGAAAATTTTTCGGATAAATACATGGACTTTACCGAAGATGTCATGAAGGTGTGTCCGGAATCTGAGATTTATATCATGTCGATAACTCCTGTTTCGGCAGACTGCGGAAATATCGCGAATGATACCATAATAAGCGCTAATAATCAGCTTAAAATAACAGTTGAGAATTACAAAAATGAAAAACTGCATTATGTGGACTGCTCTTCGGTATTAAAGGATGAAAGCGGAAATATGAATACTGAATATTCCGGAGGCGACGGTATACATCTAAACAGTGCGGCCTATGATTTAATGCTTGATCAGCTTAGGCGGAGTATTTCGTAAACGAATAATCAAATCGGTACAGCAGATAATAAACTGAGGTGTATTATGAAAGATTTATTTTTAAAAAAATCTGAAAAAATGATTTCAGACGCTTATGATTATATAAAGTCACTTTCTTCAGTAAAAGCGGGCAGTTTTGAAAGCTCCGAAACTGCGGTTATTATGGTTGATATAATAAACGGCTTTATAAACGAAGGGGCTCTTCACGATAATAATATAGCGGGTATTATTCCGCAGGTTGAAAAACTTCTGAAATATGCGGTTGCAAACGATATTCCCGCAGTGGCGTTTGCAGATTGCCATAGTCCGTCGTCCAAGGAGTTTTCATCCTTTCCTGTTCATTGTCTTAGGGGCGGGGCTGAAAGTGAAATTGTTGATGAATTGAAAAATATCGGCGGTTATATAGTAGCAGAGAAGAATTCAACAAACGGTTTTCATTGTCCTGAATTTCAGAGGTTTCTTTCTGATAACCCTAATATAAAGAATTTTATAGTATGCGGCGACTGTACAGATATATGCGTTATGAATTTTTGTCTTACTCTCAAAACATATTTTGATCAGGCTGATAAGCATTGTCGAATTGCTGTACCGGTAAATATGGTGGAAACCTACGACGCCGATAATCATTATAACGTATTTATGAATACGGCGGCTTTTATTTTTATGAGAAACGCCGGCATTGAACTTACGGGAGGAATTGATTTTGACTGATAAAAGAAATCTTACAATGCTTATGGATTTTTATGAGCTTACAATGGGAAACGGTTATCTTGAAAACGGTATGGGAGATACGATCGTTTATTTCGATATGTTTTTCAGACGTGTTCCGGAAAACGGAGGATATGCAATATTCGCCGGGTTGGAACAGGTAATAGATTATATAGAATCTATTAAATTTACGGATTCCGATATTGATTTTCTCAGAAGTAAAAAAATATTCTGTGAAGATTTTCTTGATTATTTAAAAGACTTTAAATTTTCATGCGACGTGTGGGCTGTTCCGGAAGGAACGCCTATATTTCCTAACGAACCGCTTGTAACTGTCAGAGGTCCTGTTATTCAGGCTCAGTTGATTGAAACTATGCTGCTTCTCATTCTGAATCATCAAAGTCTTATAGCCACTAAAGCAAGCCGGATAGTCAGAGCCGCGCAGGGACGTCCTGTAATGGAATTCGGCTCGAGAAGAGCGCAGGGTGCGGACGGAGCGATTTATGGAGCCAGAGCAGCCTATATCGGCGGATGTGCAGGGACGGCGTGTACAATAACGGACAGAGAATTTTCCGTTCCGGCAATGGGAACTATGGCGCATAGCTGGGTACAGCTTTTCCCATCTGAGATTGAAGCCTTCAGGGCATATGCCGAATGCTATCCCGATAACTGCGTATTGCTTGTTGATACTTATAATGTGCTGAAGTCAGGCGTGCCGAATGCCATTAAGGTATTTGAGGAGCTTGATAAAAGGGGTTATCATAACGGCGGTATAAGAATTGACAGCGGCGATATAGCGTATCTTTCAAAAAAGGCAAGGAAAATGCTGGATGAAGCAGGATTTACCGGTCATAAAATTGTTGCTTCAAATTCTCTTGACGAATATCTGATACGCGATCTATTGGTGCAGGGAGCGAAGCTTGACAGCTTCGGAGTCGGAGAAAGGCTTGTCACCAGCAAAGCGGAGCCGGTTTTCGGCGGAGTTTATAAGCTGACGGCAGTCGAAGAGGACGGTAAAATTGTTCCGCGGATAAAGCTTTCGGAAAACGCTGTTAAAATTACAAATCCCGGTTTTAAAAAGCCGGTCAGATTATTCTGTAAAAATACGGGTAAAGCGCTTGCCGATGTTATATTGCTTGCCGACGAGTCTATAGACGAAAGCAAGCCTTATGAGATTTTTGATCCTGAATTTACCTATAAGAAAAAGACGTTGAAGGATTTTTCTGTGGAAGAGCTTCAAAAGCCGGTTTTTGTAAACGGAAAATGCGTCTATAAAAAATTCTCAATAGATGAAATCAGAGATTACTGCGACAGCGAGCTTTCAAAGATCTGGGACGAAGTTAAGAGATTTGAAAATCCTCATAAATATTATGTTGATCTTTCTGCTGATCTCTGGACGCTTAAGCAGGATATGCTAAACCGTTATTTTAAGGAATTAAGCTAAATTTTATTTGCCGTATTCTGAACCGGATACGGCATTTTGATTTATAAAAAATTACTTATTAAATACTAACAGGAAGAAGATTTAAAATGTCAACGACCGTTGAATATTTGAATAGCGTATTGGAAAGACTTTCCGGCATAGACGGGATAGCTTACAGAAAAATGATTGGCGAATATGTATTTATTTCAGGGATAAGGTAGAGAAAGGTAGATATGATAACAAGTTTCTTATTAAGCCGGTAAGCGCCGCTAAGAGATTTATGCCTGACGCAGAGTTTGAGATGCTTTATTCGGGAGCAAAGGAAATGCTCAGGGTTATTGACAGAATGAATACGGAAGGCTTGAAAGATATGCTAAACGCAATGTATGATGAGCTTCCTGAATTAAATCGCGGGAAGAAAAAATAATTTGTCGTTTTTAGGTATTGCGGAATGTAATTTAATTTGGTATAATAAAAAAGTATAGATTACTTTTGGAGGAAAAAATGAATATTATAGGAATTATAGGAGCGATGCCGTCTGAGCTTGCGGATATCAGAAAAACGCTTGCGGGTTCGGCAGTTGTTAAGCATTCAGGCTTTGAGTTTTATATAAATGTTTTTGACGGAAAGCTTATTGTAAACGCATGCTGCGGTATTGCAAAGGTAAATGCCGCCGTGTGCGCGCAGGTAATGATATACCGCTTTAATGTGGAAGCTATTATTAATACCGGAGTTGCCGGAGGCATGGACGATTCTGTAAAGATATGCGATATAGTCGTTTCAAACGAGGTTCTCCCGCATGATCTGGAGCTTAGATTTTTAAACAATTATCCCCCGTATAACAGTATTTTCAAAGCAGACGAAAACCTTGTCAAAATCGCTTGTGAAACCTGCGATGATTTTCATTATGCAAGGCATATAGGTCGGATCGTTTCCGGAGAATCGTTTATTTCAAGCAGCGAAATAAAAAAGGAAATATGCGGTAAATTCTCACCGCTTGCTGTAGATATGGAAAGCTCGGCGGTCGGTCACTGCGCTTTTATTAACGGTATTCCGTTTCTTAGCTTAAGGTGTATTTCCGATAATTCGGATGATAACGGGGAAATGTCATTTGACGAGTTTGAAAAAATTGCCGCTAAACGCGTTGCTGAAATAGTTCTGGAAATGATCAGAAGAATTTAATGGTATGATTATTTCATACGGAGGTTTGACTTGAACAAGGAAATGACTGCTGCGGAATATATAAACGCGGTTTCGGAAATAATTTCTCTTATTGATAGTCCGCCGCTTGCATGCGTACACAGCTACGGATGTCAGCTTAATTTCTCAGACGGTGAAAAAATAAAGGGAATGCTCGCAAAGATGGGATATGGCTTCACAGATAATCCGGAAAACGCCGATTTTGTTATATTTAATACCTGTGCTGTCAGAGAGAACGCCGAGGACAGGGTATTCGGAAATCTGGGATTTTTAAAGCGCTGTAAGGAACAGAATCCAAAAATGATAATTGGTTTATGCGGCTGCATGGCGGGACTTGAGCATGTAATAAAAAAGCTTGAGAAGTCCTATCCGTTTGTGGATATTGCGTTCGGTACGTCAGCGCTTGACAGACTTCCCTTTCTTCTTTATGAAAAATTAAACGGAAAGAAAAAAGCGTTTGATACAAACGAATACAATATGTCAGTCGAGGGACTTGAACAGATAAGAGACAGCAGCTTTAAGGCGTCCGTGCCTATAATGTACGGCTGTAATAATTTCTGCACATATTGTATTGTTCCTTATGTAAGGGGACGGGAGAGAAGCCGTCTGCCGGAGGATATTCTCAACGAAGTCAGGGAGCTTATTTCTCAAGGGTATAAGGAAATAATGCTTTTGGGCCAGAACGTTAATTCATATGGAAATGATCTCGGAACCGGAATAGATTTCCGTATGCTGCTTGAGAGTATAAATAAGCTCGACGGCGACTTTATAATACGTTTCATGTCTTCTCATCCGAAGGACGCGGGACCTGAGCTTATAGATACGATGCTAAGCTGCGATAAGGCGGAAAGACATCTTCATCTTCCGGTTCAGAGCGGAAGCAACGATATACTTGAAAAAATGAATCGGCGGTATACTATAGAAAAATATATGGAAACAATACGCCATGCGAGAAGCATTGTTCCGGATTTTTCGTTTACTACGGATATTATCGTAGGCTTTCCGAATGAAACAGACGAGGATTTTGAAAAAACGCTGGAGCTTTTAAGGCTTGTAAGATATGACAATATTTATTCGTTTATTTATTCAAAACGCTCAGGAACAAAGGCGGCTATGATTGAGGACAGAATTTCAGACGAAGAAAAGAGCGTAAGAATGACTAAGCTTTTAGCGTTGCAGCGCGAAATTTCAACTGAAAGCTATAAACGTTTTATCGGCAGAAAAATGCGGGTTTTAGCCGATTTAAAGGGCAAGCGCAAGGGATGGCTTACAGGTAAAAGCAGCGAATTTATTATTGTTGAATTCGAAGGGGAAGAATCCCTATTAGGAAATTTTGTTGAAGTAGAAATAACCGGCGCTAAGAATTGGGCGGTTATAGGAAAAATATTATAATAAAAGGAGTTTATATAAAATGGATGTAATCAAAATGGCGAGAGAGCTGGGAAAGCTTATTCAGCAGGATCAGAGATATGACGCATATCAGAGCGCAAAGGAAAAGAACGATAAGGACGAGGAGCTTCAGCGTCTTATCGGGGATTTTAACAACAAAAGACTTGAGCTTAATATGGAAATGTCCAAAACCGATAAGAACGACGATAGGCTTAAGGAGCTGGACGGAGTAATAAAAAATCTTTACGGTGAAATTATGGTAAACCCAAGTATGGCTGAATTCAATAAAGCGAAGAACGCTATGGACGGTATGCTGGCTGAAATCAATAATGTTATTACTGCTTGCGCTAACGGAGAAGATCCTGAAACCTGTCCGTCTCAGCCGAGCGGCTGTTCGGGCAGTTGTTCGTCATGCGGAGGCTGTCATTAAGATATTAAAGTGACGCGCGTAAATTCTTGTAACGTAATGTATATGAACTGGCAATTTGACTTTTTCATTTTCTGGAAAGGTCAAATTGCATAATCGGAGGGACTTAATGGAAATCGACAGATCGAAAATTTCGCCGATGATGCGTCAGTATCTTGAAACCAAAGACGTTTATCCGGACACTCTGCTGTTTTTTCGCGTCGGGGACTTCTATGAGATGTTTTTTGACGACGCTCTTATCGCTTCAAAAGCTCTTGAGCTTACTCTGACGGGAAAGGACTGCGGTCTGGAGGAAAGGGCGCCTATGTGCGGCGTTCCGCATCATAGCTGCGATATTTACATAAAGAGGCTTATAGACGCAGGATATAAGGTAGCTATCTGTGAGCAGCTTACCGATCCTTCGGAAAGCAAGGGACTGGTTGAACGGGACGTTGTAAGGGTTGTGACTCCGGGAACTCTTATTGAAAGCAGTATGCTCGAGGATGACGATAACAATTATATATGCTGCGCTTTTTATGATAACGAGCAGTGCGGTATTTGCTTTGCCGATATTTCAACAGGAGATGTAAAGCTTTTCTGCGCAGGCGAAAAGGAAGTAGAAGCCGATATTATGGATCTGCTTTCCCGGTATGCTCCTTCGGAAATAGTATTCAACGCCGAATTTCTCTCCTTAAAGGGCGTGCTTAATTTTATTAAACTGCGTCTCGGCTGTACAGTTACTCTGCGGGATTCCGACTGCTTTAATCCTCGTTTGAAAAAGGAAATTGTTTTAAAGCAGTTTTCAGCCGCTTCGCTGGATATGCTCGGACTCGCCGAGGACGGACCTGAAACCGGAGCTGTCTGCGGACTTTTCGACTATATCGGCGATACGCAGAAAACTCTTACCGGAAGATTTACTGAAATAATAAAGCAGGATTCGTCATCTTCTATGATACTGGATATGAACGCCAGAAGAAATCTCGAGCTTACGGAAACGATGAGGGGAAAGGAGAAGAAGGGATCGTTGCTATGGGTACTGGATTCTACTCAGACCTCAATGGGAAAAAGGCTTCTCAAAAGCTATATCGAGCAGCCTCTGACAAGTCCTGCAAGAATCATAGACCGTCATGAAGCCGTGGAGCAATTTATAAAAAATCCGGTAGTTCTGATGGAGGTAAGGGATATTCTTCAGAGCGTTTACGATATAGAACGTCTTATGACAAGAGTTATGTACAAGACGGCCACGCCCAGAGATCTTAAATCGCTTTCTATGACCTCCGCTCAGCTTCCGGCGCTTAAGGAGCAGCTTAGCAAGCTGACCGGTTCGAGACTGCTTAACAGTCTTGAAAACAGCATTTCGACACTTGAGGATATATCCAATCTTGTTGAGAACGCTATAATAGACGAGCCGCCGGTTACATTAAAGGACGGCGGAGTTATTAAGGACGGCTTTAACGAAGAGCTTGACAGCCTTCGTAATATAATGAAAAACGGAAAGAGCATTATTGCTGATATCGAGACGAGAGAGCGTGAAGCAACCGGTATCAAGGGACTAAAAATCGGATTTAACCGCATATTCGGATATTATCTTGAGGTTACTCGCTCATATTATGATATGGTACCTCAGCATTACATAAGAAAGCAGACTCTTGCCAACGCGGAGAGATTTATTACAGAGGAGCTTAAAAATACTGAAAACAGTATACTTGGAGCGAAGGATAAATCTATACGTCTGGAATCGGATATTTTCAGCGAGGTAAGGGATTTTCTGTCCACGCAGCTTAAAGGAGTTCAGAGAACGGCGTCTGCGGTAGCGGCTGTCGATGTGCTTGCTTCCTTTGCATATGCGGCTATGAACAATAATTATGTAAGACCGGAGATAGCTATTGACGGAGCTATAGATATCAGGGGAGGCCGTCATCCTGTAGTTGAGCTTATGCTTTCAGACGAGGTATTCGTACCGAATGACGTTTACCTTGATACTAAATCCAATAGAATGTCTATAATTACAGGACCGAATATGTCTGGTAAATCAACCTATATGCGTCAGGCCGCCCTTATAACGCTTATGGCGCAGATTGGAAGCTTTGTGCCCGCCTCATACGCTAAGATATCGGTAGTTGACAGAATTTTCACAAGAGTCGGCGCTTCGGACGACCTTACGGCAGGACAAAGCACGTTTATGGTTGAAATGAGCGAGGTGGCGGATATTCTGAAATACGCGACTAAAAATAGTCTTGTTATTCTCGACGAGGTGGGCAGAGGCACTTCAACCTTTGACGGAATAAGTATTGCGCGGTCGGTTGCGGAGCATATATGCGGTTCAAAAAAGCTTGGCTGCAAAACTCTTTTCGCAACACATTATCACGAGCTTATCGAGCTTGAAAATATAATGGAAGGCGTTAAGAATTACAGCATAGCTGTAAAGAAAAGCGGCGGAGGAATACGTTTTCTGCGTAAAATTGTCAGGGGCGGAGTGGACGAAAGCTACGGAATTGAAGTCGCCAAGCTTGCCGGTCTGCCTGAAAAGGTTATAAAACGCGCAAAAGAGCTTTTAAAAGAAATGGAGAATGAGAATTCTTTGAAATCAGCCGACAGGAATGACGACGGTCAGATAAGCTTTGAAATCTTAAATCGTGATATTCTGGCAGACAGAATAAGAAAAACCAATGTAGACGAATTAAGCGATGAAGAATGCCGGGAGTTTTTAAAGGAGCTTTCAGGGCTGGCTGATTAATAAAGGGAGGTTTAAATGGCTGAAATCACTGTACTCAGCAAGGATATTTCAGAGCTTATTGCCGCCGGCGAGGTAATAGAGCGTCCCGCTTCCGTTGTAAAGGAGCTGCTGGAAAATTCAATAGACGCAGGCGCGAGTCATATAACGGTTGAAATAAAAAACGGCGGCACAACCTATATACGCATAACTGACGATGGCTGCGGAATAGCGCCTGATCAGGTGCCGACAGCATTTTTGAGGCATGCGACAAGCAAGATAAATTCAAAGGAAGATCTTGACAATATTCTAACTCTCGGTTTTAGGGGAGAAGCTCTTGCGTCGATTTCAGCCGTTTCAAGAGTGGAGCTTCTTACAAAGCAAAAAGCGGACGAATACGGTACAAGCTATATTATCGAGGGAGGAGTCGAAGTTTCATACGAACAATCCGGATGCCCCGACGGTACGACTATTATCATAAGAGATATATTTTTTAACGTTCCGGTAAGAAGAAAGTTTATGAAAAGGGACTCGGCGGAATCAAACGCTGTAAATTCAATTATGCAGAAAATTATTCTCTCGCATCCGGAGATAGCGTTTAAGCTTATCAGAGATAATAAAACCGAGCTTTCCTCCGCAGGAGACGGCGAGCTTTATTCGGCTGTTTACGCGGTTTACGGAAGAGATTTTTCTCATGATATGATTCCGGTGAACTACAGTGAAAACGGTATATCTGTTAAGGGATATGTTGTTAAGCCTCTTTATTCAAAGTCGAACCGCTCCTTCCAGAATTTTTTTATAAACGGAAGATACGTTAAATCGGTAACATGCAGCGCTTCTCTGGAGGAAGCTTATCAGAATCTTGTAATGACAGGTAAATATCCGGCTTGCGTTCTTATGATAGATTTGCCTCCCGTAACAGTTGATGTAAATGTTCATCCGGCTAAAGCCGAGGTAAGATTTTCTGATGAAAAGGTCGTATTCGGAGCAGTTTATTTTGCAGTAAAAAATGCGCTTATGGAATCCGGTTTGATTTATGAGTTTCAGTTTAAGAATGATATAAGTCGGCATACCGATTATAAAGCCAAGCCGTTTGTACCTGAAAAATTTGAACAGCATAAGATCGGACCGACGGAAGAAAAAAAGAACAGTCCATTCGCGCCTGTTTCAGGATCGGACTACGCCGCTGTTAATGAAGAAAAAAGCTCCGAATATAAGGTTAATGAAAATAAACCGGAGAAAACCTTAAGGCTTTCATCGTCAAAAGCACAGTATGGAAACGGAGGCAGAAAAGTTTTTACCGATCCTTCAGTAGTTGCGGAATGTGATGACGACGGCGGCGTAAATAATACTTCTGAAAAGGATCTGGAAGGCTTTAGCTATATAAATAGCGGAGCTTTGAAAAAAAATCAGTTTAATCAGTCTGAAGACGAGCATAAGACAGATAAGCCTGTAATTGACGGTATAAAGGTAATAGGAGAGTTTTTCAAAAATTATATAGCCGCTGAAGCTGGAGATAATATAATACTTATAGATAAGCATGCCGCACATGAGCGTATTATTTTTGAAAAGCTTAGATCGCAGAATAACGAAGGACACAGTCAGCTTATGATAAGCGGCGCAGAAATACTGCTGTCCGAGGCTGAGTATAATGCAATGAATGAAAATTCTGATATTCTTATGGGAATGGGCTTTGACATAGATTTCTCTCATGAACCGTTTGTCAGGGCGACGGCGATTCCGATAATCCTTCAAAACCTGAATATGGACGAGGTTATACCTGAAATAGCGGAGAATTTTCTGCTGAATAAAAGGAATCCTCAGACACACAGACTTGACGATATGCTGCATGAGCTTGCCTGCAAGGCTGCAATTAAGGCTAATGACAAAAATGATATAAGAGAGCTTCAGAGACTTGCGGAAATGGTATATTATAATGAAAATATTCGTCATTGTCCTCATGGAAGACCTGTAATGTTTACGCTTACAAAGCGTGAGCTTGAAAAACAGTTTAAAAGGATTGTCTGATATGACTGATAAAATCAGAGTTATTGCAATAGTAGGTCCGACGGCGTCCGGTAAAACGGCTCTTGGCGCAGAAATCGCCGAAGAGTTCAGTGGAGAGGTTGTATCCGCGGACTCTATGCAGATATATAAAGGAATGGATATTGCGACCGCCAAACCGACTAAGGAGGAAATGCGGGGAATTCCTCATCATCTGATAGGATTTCTTGATAGGAACGTCTCTTTCAGCGTTGCGGATTACGTTGAGCTTGCAGGATCTGTTATAGGAGATATTTCTGAAAGGAAAAAACTGCCTGTTATAGTTGGCGGCACCGGGCTATATGTTTCCTCGCTGTTAGATAATATTAAATTTGCAGATATAAAAAGCGACGCCGGACTGCGAAAAAAGCTTGAGGACGAAGCGGAGAGATTGGGAAATTCATATCTTTTTGAAAAACTCGAAAAGGTAGATCCCGAATCAGCGGCGGAGCTGCATCCGAATAATCTTGTGCGCGTTATAAGGGCGCTTGAGGTTTATGAGCTTACCGGAAAAAAGCTGAGCTTATTTAAAGCTGAAAGCCGCCTTGAAGAAAGTCCTTATGATCCGGTCATGATAGGGCTTGATTATAACGACCGGCAGATTCTTTATGACAGAATAAATAAACGGGTTGATATTATGGTTAAAAACGGTCTTGTTGAGGAGGCGCAGTCGATTTTTGATTCATGCAATATGAAAACTGCCGGCAACGCCATAGGCTATAAGGAGCTGATACCTTATTTCAAGAAAGAAAAGTCCTTGGAAGAATGTATATCCAAAATTAAGCAGGAAACCAGGCGGTATGCCAAGCGTCAGTTGACATGGTTTAGGAAAAATGCAAAAATTAACTGGTTAAAGTTAGACGAATTTGACAATAAGGAGAAAATTTTTCTTTTTTGTAAAAAACTTATAGCCAAGCAGTAAAGTTTATGGTATAATATAAATTAAGTATTAGCATGAGGAAATTGTGCTGATTTATATCCGAGTTTCTGTAAACTACAATCATATTGATTGTGGGACGTGGAAAAGTGAATAAAAATAAAAGTGTTTTCCAAAACAAGGAGTGGAACAATATGAACAAAGCGATTAATCTTCAGGACGTATTTCTTAATCAGGCCAGAAAAGACAGAATCCCGGTCACAATCTACTTAACAAACGGTTTTCAGTTCAAGGGAATGGTGAGGGGCTTTGATAATTATATAGTTATTTTGGATTGCGACGGTAAACAAAATCTTGTTTATAAGCATGCGATTTCAACAATTATTCCTGTTAAGCCTATACCTATATTGGACGCGGCTGAAAAAACGGAGCAGCAATAAATAAATGAATTCCTTAACTTCGAGAATACTAAGCGTTCTTTTGATTTTCTGTATCGGCACATGCCTGTTTACCATATGCTATCATATGTTTAATCAGAAATATGAAACTGAAACCGCTATTATATCTTCCGCTGATGAATCGGCCTCTTTTAAGGGGGTATATATCAGAAACGAAGAAATAGTGGAATACGGCGGAACTGGTACGGTAAGCTACTGTGTTTCTGACGGCGGAAAGCTTGGAAAGGGCTCGGCTATAGCTGAAATTTATGCGGACGAGCGTCAGATAGACATAAAGCAGCAGATAAGCGATTTGAATGCGGAGCTTTCTATACTGGAAAAAATTCAGAATCCGGGAACTTTGGAGTCTGCACAGCCAGCAAATATAGCGGGACTTATCGACGAACAGTATAAGAATATAATAAACAGCCGTGAAAGCAGAAATCTTGATGAACTGGCTTCTCAAAAAAATGAATTTTTAATTTTAATGAGTACCTATCAGCTTATAACCGATTCCAACGTTGATTTTTCGGAACGAATAAACGCTATCAATTCCGAAATTTCAGAGCTGAAATCCTCCGAGGCTGTTCCGCTTGATACGATTATAGCAGATCATTCTTCATATTTTGTAAGCTATGCTGACGGCTATGAAGACGAGCTGACAAAAGATAATCTGAGCCGTTTAACGCCTGAACTTATTAACGAGGTTAAGGACAGCGGTCCTATTGACGATAAAAAGGTAATAGGAAAGCTGATAAACGGCTATGAGTGGTATGTTGCAGGAGTAATAGATAACCGAAAAAAGAACTTTTCTATTGACGATATGGTAAAGCTTAAATTTCAGTCGACTTCCGATACTGCCGACGGTATCATTTATGACATACGCGAAACAAAGAATTCTTCTGAGAGCATTATTATAATCAGGTGCGACGAGCTTACCTATGATCTTGTTCAGCACAGAACAGAGCGCGTCGATATGATTTCCGGCGAGTACGAGGGTATAAAGGTTCCGCGTAAGGCGATTAGATTTCAGGACGGCAAGGGAGTTTATGTAAAGCTCGGAGAGCGTATTTCTTTTAAGAAGATCGACGTTATTTACGAGGGCGGCGATTACGTTTTGTCTTCGCTGAATGCCGGCGACGGATATCTTTCATTGTATGACGATATTGTAGTAGAGGGTGTGGACGCAAATGGAAACTGATTTCAGCCGTATAGACGATAATTATAAAAGAATTCTTTTCAATATCAGAGAAGCGGAGGAAAAATACAGAAAGTCCGGCGGCGTGTCGCTTATAGCAGTTACAAAAACTGTTGATCCTGCGGCAGTAAATCATGCGGTTAGCTTAGGAATAAGGCTTTTAGGTGAAAATCGTGTTCAGGAATATATTTCAAAAAAAGATTTTTATGATAAAAATGCAGAGGTACATTTTATCGGACATTTGCAGACAAATAAAGTAAAGTATATTATCGACAGCGTTTCTATGATACAGTCAGTAGATAGTATTAAGCTGGCTGAGGAAATCGACAGGCATGCCGGAAGAATAGGCAGATGTCAGGATATTCTTATAGAGGTCAATATCGGCGGCGAGAAATCTAAAAGCGGCATAGCCGCAAGCGGTCTTGAAGAGCTTGTTTATCAGGTGTCGGAGCTTGAAAATATAAGGGTAAGAGGGCTTATGGCAATACCGCCGGCAGGTTCTTCGGAAAGATTTTTGTTTGATATGCAAAAATTATATATTGACATTTCTCAGAAAAAAATACATAATATAAGTATGGATTATTTATCTATGGGAATGTCCGGAGATTATGAAGCCGCTATAAAATACGGCGCAAATATGGTAAGAATCGGAAGAGGACTTTTCGGTCCGAGGAATTACTGATTATTTTTTATAGAGATTAACGGGATTAAAGCCAAACAATAATAATACTGTTAAGCAGTAATGGAGATAGGAGAACGAAGAAATGGAAATATTGAAAAACCTTAAAGATTTTTTTGTGCCGCAGGAGGACGGGGACGACGATCAGTATGAAGATAGCTACCAGAGAAGAAGCTCTTCCTCTGAAAGAGAGAGCAGGGACGGCAGAGATTATGAAAACAGCAGAAGCTACCGTGCAGAACGCTTTGACGATATTGAGGAAAAAAGAAATAAGGTTGTAAATATTCAGGCAACCGCACAGCTTCAGGTAGTTTTGGTAAAGCCGGAGGTATTCACCGACGCCAAACAGATTGCGGATCACCTTATTGCCAAAAAAACCGTAGTCTTGAATCTTGAAACCGCGTCGGCGGAAAATAAACGAAGAATAATAGATTTTCTTGTGGGAGTTGCATATGCAAACGGCGGAAGTCTGAAGCCTGTGGCAAATATGACTTATATTATTACGCCTTATAACGTTGGTTTTATTGGTGAAGATCTTGTTGGCGAGCTGGAAAGCAACGGCGTTATAATCTGATATTTTATATGGAGGATTTTGAGGAAAAGGTCTTTATCGCCAGAATTGCGGATATGGCTGAGCTTTGCGATCGCAGAGGTATGGTCTTTACGCATTTTCTTAATGAAAGACAGGCGTTTTTAGCAGAATCAGAATTAAAAAAGCTTGGAATTGAAAATTATTGCTTTTACGGCGGAACTGACAATGCGGATCGCGTTATGCTATGCGTTTTCAATGAATATAATCGTCCAGAAAGAAGTGATTTTCCGTTTACCTGCGTAACATTCAAATACCGTAAGGCTTCGGCGCTTTCGCACAGGGATTTTCTCGGATCGCTTACAGCTTTGAATTTAAAGCGTGAGGCGGTGGGAGATATTTTGATTGGAGAAGGGATAGCGCAGGTCTTTGTTATTGATTCTGTTAAAAAAGCTATTGAGAATGATTTGAGAAAAATAGGTTCTGTTGGAGTTGAGATAACGGTAGACACTGATCCGTTTCTGATAAAAGAGCGTTCATATCATGAAATCAAAGGTACGTCGGCTTCGATGCGCCTTGATTGTATACTGAGCCTTTCGCTGGGCATTAGCCGCGGCAAGGCGGCTGCCGTTATATCGTCGGGTACGGTTGAAGTTAATTATAAAGCAGTAAATAGCCCCGCTTTCAATATGAAACAGGGAGACATTTTTTCGGCCAGAGGTTACGGCAAATTTCGCGTAGAAGAAATCTCGGGAATATCAAAGAAAGGCAGACTGCATATTATTGTGCAGAAATATTGTTAAGAGGTGATTAACGTTGATAAGTGCAAGTGATATAAGAGACAAAAGATTTGAAAAAGCTGCATTTGGATATAAGCAGGAGGAAATAGACGATTTTCTGGCTATGCTGATTGAAGAATTTGACGAAATTGACGCTGAAAGAGAGGATCTGCATAGTAAAATCCAGATACTTGCCGATAAGGTAAGAGAATATCGTCAGGATGAGGACGCTTTGAAGGACGCGCTGCTGGGGGCTCAGAAGCAGGGGCATAAGGTTGTGGCGGAGGCTCAGGAAAAAGCCGACGAAATCATCGCACAGGCTGAATCCAAAGCCAATGAATTGATCGAAGAGGCAACCGTTGCGCATGAAGCCGCCATGGAAAAGAACAGGCAGGAAATTGAGAAAGAAAAGCAGAATCTTTATGAGGCGCAGAGACAGGTTACCGAATTCAAGAAAACGCTCTTTGATATGTATAAATCACATCTTGAAATGATTTCAGCTATGCCTGAAATTGAAATAGAGGAAGAGGAAGAAATTCAGGAGTATGAAACGGAGGAAGAAGAACCTCCAAAGCCCGATCCCTTTGCAACGTCAAGCTTTTCAGCAAGAAACGTTAAAGGGGTATACGAATCAAGATTTTCTGATCTTCAGTTCGGTCAGAACAACTCCCAAAGCGGTAATCAAACATCAATCGAAAAGGAAGAAGTATAATGGCAATGGATTATAACAAGACTTTGAATCTGCCGAAAACGGATTTTCCGATGAGGGGAAATCTTCCTAAAAGAGAGCCTGAAACTCTAAAGAAGTGGGAAGATGAAAGACTGTATTATAAAATGATTGAAAAAAATAAGGATAAAAAACCTTATATTCTTCATGATGGTCCTCCCTATGCTAACGGACAGATACACCTTGGAACGGCTCTTAACAAAACCCTGAAGGATTTTATTATCAAGCATAAAAATATGTCCGGCTATTACGCTCCTTATGTTCCGGGCTGGGATACTCATGGACTTCCTATAGAACTGAAGGCTATGAAGGAAATCGGCGTGGAAAACGGCGCCATACCTCCGGTCGAACTGAGAAAGCAGTGTAAAAATTTTGCTTTAAAGCATGTAAAAAGCCAGATGGAGCAATTTAAGCGTCTTGGAAGCATTGGCGATTATGACGATCCTTATTTGACTTTAAAGCCCGAATATGAAGCAAGACAGGTTGAAGTTTTCGGTAAAATGGCAAAGGAAGGCTATATGTATAAGGGTCTGAAGCCGGTTTACTGGTGTCCCGATTGCAATACGGCTTTAGCCGAGGCAGAAATTGAGTATGCAAACGATCCTTGCACGTCGATTTATGTGAAGTTTAACGTTGTTGACGATAAGGGTATTTTTACCTCCATGGGTATTGATTTGTCCAAGGTTTATTTTGTTATCTGGACAACGACCACATGGACGATACCGGGTAATCTCGCTATATGTCTTGGTCCCGAATATGAATACACACTTGTAAAGAATGATGATGAATACTATGTAACTGCGCTTGAGCTTGCAGATGCTACTATGAAGTCGGCAGGTATTGAGAGCTATGAAACTATAGGCTCCTTCAAGGGCGCTGAATTGGAGTATATTAAGACAAAGCATCCGCTTTATGACAGACTGTCGCCGGTTATAGTGGGTGATCATGTTACTTTGGAAAGCGGTACCGGATGTGTACATACTGCTCCGGGATACGGCGTAGAGGACTTTGAAGTTTGCAAAAATTATGATGATATCGATATATTGGTCTGCGTCGACGCAAGAGGCAGGCAGACTGAGGAAGCCGGTGAATTTGCGGGTCTTGATACGAACGAGGCAAATAAAGCTATTGCAGCTAAGCTTGAGGAGTGCGGAGCGTTGCTGGCGAGTGAAAAAATTACTCATCAGTATCCTCACTGCTGGAGATGCAGCAGTCCTATTATATACCGTGCGACAGAGCAGTGGTTTTGTTCAGTGAACGGTTTTAAGGACGAGGCTGTAAAAGCTATTGAAAATGTTAATTGGATTCCCGAATGGGGCGAGGACAGAATCAAGGGAATGGTACGTGACAGAAGCGATTGGTGTATATCGAGACAGCGAACATGGGGAGTTCCTATTCCGATTATTTATTGTAAGGACTGCGGCAAGCATATTGTTACCGATGAAACAATAAAGGCAATTTCAGAGCTTTTCCGTAAGGAAGGCGCTGACGCATGGTGGACAAGAGAAGTAAAGGAATTTATTCCGGAAAGCGTTAAATGTGAATGCGGCTGCGGAGAATTTACCAAAGAATACGACATTATGGACGTATGGTTTGACAGCGGAGTGTCGCATACAGCCGTCATGGACGAATATGATTCACTTTCTTGGCCGGCCGACCTCTATCTTGAGGGCGCGGATCAGTACAGAGGATGGTTTCAGTCGTCTCTTCTTACATCCGTCGTATATAAGGGGACTGCTCCGTATAAGGCTGTCTGCACTCATGGTTGGGTTGTTGACGGTCAGGGCAAAACTATGCATAAATCTCTTGGAAACGGAATTGATCCTGCCGAGATAATAGATCAGTACGGCGCCGATATTTTAAGGCTTTGGGTTGCCTCCTCCGATTATCATTCTGATATCAGGATTTCAAAGGAAATATTGGGACAGCTTTCAGACGCCTATAAAAAAATCAGAAATACCGCAAGATTTATACTTGGAAATATTTCAAACGGACAGAGCTTTGATCCTGATAAGGACTGCGTTGCCTACGAGGATTTTCCTGAAATTGATAAATGGGCGTTAATGCGGTTTGACAGTCTTATAGATAAGGTTCAGTCGGGTTATAATGATTTTGATTTTCATGTGGTATTTCACAGCATTCATAATTTCTGTGTTACGGATATGTCAAATTTCTATCTTGATATTATCAAAGACAGGCTTTATTGTGAGAGAGAAAATTCTTTTGAAAGACGTTCGGCTCAGACTGCTATGTACAGAATTCTAAGCGGTGTTTCACGACTTTTGGCGCCTATTATGTCGTTTACTGCCGAGGAGATCTGGTCTTATCTTCCGCACAGCGATTCTGATAACAGCGAAAGTATTTTCCTGAATCAGATGCCTGAAAAATCCGGTATTACGTTCAGAGATGAATTTGTTAAAAAGTGGGAATTGATATATAGTACAAGGGAAACAGTTAATAAGGCGCTTGAAGAAAAGCGAAATGAGAAGGTTATCGGGAAATCTCTTGAGGCTAATATTATAATACATTCCGGCGGAGAAATGTTTGAGAAGTATAGCCAATTGTCTGATCAGCTTGCTGAAATTCTCATCGTTTCAGGCGTTTCCGTTATAAACGATAAGGACGGCGAAACCGAATTTGAGGTTGTCAGGGCAACAGGCGAAAAATGTGAACGGTGCTGGGTATACTCTGAAACAGTAGGCAAAGACAGCGAACATCCGACGCTTTGCAGCCGTTGTGCGTCCGTTGTAAAATAAACATGATTTTATGACTTGCCGTTTAATAAAAGCGGCAAGTTATATTTGTAATTAAGGAGGAAACGTTATAGTTACATTAATTCTTGCGTTTTCAGCTATTGTTCTTTTAACAGGTTCGGATCAGCTTATTAAATGGTGGGCTGTTGAACATTTAAAGGAAAGCGGTTCAAGGGAATTTCTGAGAATCGGCAATTTTGATATAATGCATTTAACATATCTTGAAAACGACGGAGCAATGTTCGGAAGCTTCAGCGGAATGCGATGGATACTTGTTATAGTTACATCAATCCTGATGGGTTTTTGTATTTTTTATATGATTAGACATCGTAAGGAAAAGATGCTGGTATTCTGTTTGACGCTTATTATAAGCGGAGGACTCGGAAATATAATAGACCGTCTTTTCAGAGGCGGACGAGTTGTAGATTATCTCGATTTGCAGTTATTTGATTTTGCCATTTTTAACTTTGCGGATTGCTGCGTAACAATCGGCGCCGCACTTCTTTTGATATATATTCTATTTTTTGATAAAAGCGGCAAAAAGTCTCAGAATGAAATAAAGGCTGATAATAATGAATAGCTTGACATTTCATGCGTCCGATTCTGCGGAAGGAATGAGGATAGATAAGTGGCTTTCTTTACAGGATACAGGATTGACAAGAAGCGCCTTGCAGAAACTGATTGAAACAAAAAATGTTTTTGTAAACGATGCACCTATATCAAAAAATTATAAGTGCCGTAACGGGGATAATATAGCTTTGGAAATTCCTGATCCTGTCGATACTGACGCGAAACCGGAGAACATACCTATAGATATTGTTTATGAGGACGATAGTCTGCTTGTAGTGAACAAGCCTAAGGGAATGGTAGTTCATCCTGCGCCGGGAAATTACAGCGGAACTCTTGTAAACGCTCTGCTTTATCATTGCGACGGGAGACTTTCCGGAATAAACGGAGTTATACGTCCGGGCATAGTTCACAGAATAGATAAAAATACCAGCGGATTACTGATTGTAGCAAAGACGGACGCAGCGCATTCCGGTCTTGCAGAGCAGATAAAAAATCACAGCTTTACAAGAGAATACGAGGCTGTGGCGTTGGGACGCTTTAAAGAGCTAAGCGGCACGATTAACGCTCCCATCGGCAGAAATCCGAATGACCGCAAGAAAATGTGCGTAACTTATAAAAATTCAAAAGATGCCGTAACGCATTATGAGGTAATTGAACAATATGAAAAATGCGCTCATTTAAGACTCAGACTTGAAACGGGCAGGACGCATCAGATAAGGGTTCATCTTTCATATAAGGGACATCCGGTTTTGGGCGACGAGGTTTACGGAAAAATTTACAGCGGAATTGACGGGCAGTGTCTTCATGCAAAGAAAATCGGATTTATTCATCCGATTAAAAGCGAATATATGGAGTTTGACAGCGTGCTTCCGGATTATTTTAAAGAAATTTTACGAAAGGTCAGGTAATTATGTCTGATTTATCCAACGTATTGCTTATAACTGATTTGGACGGAACACTCCTTCCGGATAATAAAATTTTGTCACAGAAGGACAAGGAGGCGATTAAGCGATTCAGGGCTGACGGCGGAAAGTTTACAGTTGCAACGGGAAGAACAATTCAGTCGGCTATGAAATACTTTGAGGAGCTTGAAGTGGATCTTCCTGTGATTCTTTATAACGGCTCGCTTATTTATGATATTTTGACCAAGAAGGTTATGTATACCGACTTTTTGCCTGAATGTGCAGCAGAAATCGGGAAAGAGCTTTTTGAATTTATGGAAAATCCGGGAGGAGAGGTATTAAGGCTTGACAATATTTATGTAGTATGCAATAATGATTATGAGAAGGAGCATACGAATATATGTCAGGTCGAGCCTGTTTATACGACCTTGGATATGGTTCCTAAGGGAGAATGGTTCAAGATACTTTTTGCAACCGAGCCTGCTCTGATAACTAAGCTTGAGGAGTTTGTTTCCGCTAAGAATTATCCTGTTGATTTTGTTCGTTCTCATGATATATTTATTGAAATGCTTCCAAAGGGAAGCTCGAAGGGCTCTGCCCTTAGGGAATATATAAAGCTTATGGAAATAGATAACATGAAGGTCATCGCTGCAGGCGATTACCATAACGATATAGAGATGCTTCAGGCTGCGGATATTGGCGCGGCGACAGCAAATGCTCAGCAGGCATTAAAGGATGTAGCGGATATTGTGCTTGAGCATACGAGCAATGACTGCGCTATTGCCGAGCTGATTGATATGATATATGAAGGCAGTATATAAGAATATAAACATATAATTAATATACCAGGAGGTAAAAACATGGACGGCAATAAGAAAAGAAGCCTACAGATAACCGCATGCAAGGTAAGAAAGGGAATTATCGAGGGCGTTTATAATGCTAAATCCGGACATCCGGGCGGTTCTCTTTCCATAGCAGACCTGCTTACTTATCTTTATTTTGAAAAAATGAACGTTAATCAAAATGATCCTGATAATGCGGATAGAGATAGGTTTGTTCTTTCAAAGGGCCATTGTGCTCCCGCTCTTTATTCGGCGCTTGCTCTTAAAGGCTATTTTCCGGAAAAAGAGCTTAAAAGCTTAAGGCATATCGGTGCAGCTCTTCAGGGACATCCCTGTATTCATATAAACGGCGTCGACATGTCAAGCGGTTCGTTAGGACAAGGTATTTCCGCTGCATGCGGTATGGCTCTTGCCGGAAAGCTCGATAATAAATCCTATAGGGTTTATACTGTTTTGGGCGACGGTGAGATTGAAGAGGGTCAGGTTTGGGAAGCGGCAATGTTTGCCGCTCATAAGAAGCTTGATAATCTTGTTGCCGTTGTTGATAATAACGGTCTTCAGATAGACGGTCCGATTGCAGAGGTTTGTTCGCCTGAGCCTATAACAGATAAGTTTGCGGCTTTCGGATGGCATGTTATAACTATGAACGCTCATGATTTTGATTTTATTGAGAAAGCGTTTGAAGAAGCCGATAAAATTTCCGGCAAGCCTGTTGTAATCATTCAGAAAAGTATAAAGGGTAAGGACGTTTCATTTATGGAAAATCAGGTTTCATGGCACGGCGCAGCGCCTAATGAAGAACAGTATAAGCAAGCTATGAGCGAGCTTGACGCAAAGCTGAAAGAACTGGAGGGCTAAACAAATGGCAGAGGTTATAAAAAAAGCAACGAGAGAAAGCTATGGAGAAGCGCTTACAGAGCTTGCGGATAAATACCCCGATCTTATTGTGCTTGACGCAGACCTTGCGGCGGCTACAAAAACAGGAATATTTAAAAAGGCTTATCCGGAAAGATTTTTTGATTGCGGAATTGCAGAGGCAAATATGATGGGTGTTGCGGCAGGTCTTGCGGCATGCGGCAAGATTCCGTTTGCAAGTACCTTCGCTATGTTTGCGGCAGGAAGGGCTTATGAAATAGTGAGAAATTCAATTGGTTATCCCGGATTGAATGTTAAGATAGGGGCTACTCATGCCGGTATTTCAGTTGGCGAGGACGGAGCGACTCATCAGTGCAACGAGGATATTGCTTTGATGAGGACGATTCCGGGAATGACTGTTATCAGTCCGGCGGACGATGTTGAGGCTAAAGCTGCGGTTGAAGCGGCTATACTTCATAACGGACCTGTTTATTTGAGATTTGGTCGTCTGGCGGCTCCGGTATTCAATAATAAGGAAACATACAAATTTGAGCTTGGAAAGGGAGTTACGTTAAGAGAGGGCAGTGATATTACTATTATTGCTACCGGATTGATGGTAAGCGAGGCTGTAGCTGCCGCTGACGAGCTTAAAGGAGAAGGTATAAACGCGGGAGTCATTAATATTCATACAATCAAACCGCTGGACAAGGATCTGATCTGCAAGGCTGCTGAAAATTCAGGAATTCTTATGACAGTTGAGGAACATAGCGTGATCGGCGGTCTTGGCTCCTCTGTTGCAGAGGCTGTTACAGAATGCTATCCTGTTCCTGTGATAAAAATCGGTGTAAACGATGAGTTCGGTCATTCCGGTCCCGCCGCCGATCTGCTTAAGGAATTTGGATTATGCAAGGATAATATAGTTGCAGAGGTTAAAAAAGCTTTAAAATAATTAAAGTTGTTCTTTTGCAGAAAAAATATAAGATTATTTTTATACTGCATTAGAATTTAAGAATTGAGAAAATATGGGATATGCAGGATTTTCTGTATATCCCTTTCTATTGACGGCTGAAATTGAAATTATAAAATAAAGCTTGATTTTTATCTGCTGAAAATGGTAAAATAGTAATATGATATTGTATAAATTCGGGAGGATCTGATTTGAAACTAACAGATTTTAGTAAAAACCTTAAAAACGGCGATTATGATGTTATATTTGGACAACTATACGGTGAAGACGAGAACGTTATAATGAGTCAAAGGCGGAGGTATGAAAAAGCGGCGGAGGAGTTTGCGAGACTGTATCCGAATCGTGAGGATATAGCGGTTTATTCGGCGCCCGGAAGAACGGAGGTCGGAGGCAATCATACTGACCATCAGCATGGCTGCGTGCTTGCAGCGGCTATCAATCTTGATATTATAGCTGTTGTTAGCTTTCACAACGATGGAGTAATAAGAATTCATTCCGAAGGCTATCCTGAGGATTGCGTGGATTTATCAGATTTGTCCGTTCATTCGGCAGAAAAAGGAACATCGGCTTCATTAATAAGAGGTATAGCGTCGCGGTTCAGTGAAATCGGCGTTAATATCGGTGGGTTTGATGCGTATACCGTATCCGATGTCTTAGGAGGAAGCGGTCTTTCGTCGTCGGCGGCGTTTGAGGTGTTGATAGGAACAGTTATTGACATCCATTATAACAGCGGTAAGGCCGGCGCTGTTGAAATAGCTAAAATTGGTCAATATTCAGAAAATGAATATTTCGGAAAGAAAAGCGGTCTTATGGATCAGATGGTCAGCTCTGTCGGAGGCTTTGTCTTCATAGATTTTGAAAGCGCCGTCGATCCTGTTATTAAAAAGATTGAATGCGGCTTTGAGACTTCCGGTTATCAATTGTGCATTACCGATACAAAGGGAAGTCACGCTGATCTGACCGATGATTATGTATCTGTTCCGGAGGAAATGAATCTTGTTGCAAAGCATTTTGGAAAAAGCTGTCTGCGCGAGGTTAATTTCATTGAATTTTATAAGGCAATTCCGGAACTGAGAAAGAAATGTTCTGACCGTGCTATTCTCAGGTCTGCACATTTCTTTTCAGAAAATGAACGCGCCGGACTTGAAGCGGCCGCATTATCAAAAGGCAGCTTTGACGAATTTTTAAGTCTTGTAAAAGAATCGGGAGATTCTTCTGCAAAATGGCTTCAGAATCTTTATTCATGCAGTAAACCTCAGGAGCAGGGGATACCGCTTGCGTTGCTGATCAGTGAAAAAATACTGAAGGACAAAGGAGCTGTAAGAGTTCATGGGGGAGGATTTGCCGGCACCATACAGGCGTTTGTTCCGTTATCAAAATGCTGTGATTATGAAAACGCTATGAATGAGCTTTTCGGCGATAAAAGCTGCTACCGTTTGAAAATCAGAAATTTCGGAGGTATAAATATAGCTGAATAGCAGAAACGTAAGGAGATTAATATGATTTGTCAGCTAATACAGAACCTAATAAATTACGGCATTTCTAATGAGCTTATTGCGCAGGACGACAGCATATTCGTCAGAAATCAGCTTATGCACGAGCTTCAGATTTCCGAGTGGAAAGAACCGCAAAGCCTTCCTGAAATGTCATTGGAAGAAATTTTAGACGGTTTATTGTCGTATGCGTGCGAGCAAGGAATAATTATTGATTCGTCAGCTTCAAGGGATCTGCTTGATACAAAGCTTATGGGACATCTAACTAAAATGCCTCATGAGGTAAAAATGGAGTTTTTCAGAAGATATAAAACTAACGCCCGGTCGGCAACAGACTGGTATTATAAATTCAGCAGAGACACAAATTATGTTCGTTCAGGTAGAATAGCAAAAAATATATGCTGGACTTATAAAAGCGATTATGGAGTTTTTGATATTACAATTAATCTGTCCAAGCCTGAAAAGGATCCGCGCGATATTGCCGCCGCTCTTAATAGTCCTAAAACTAATTATCCTAAATGTCAGCTCTGCATAGAGAACACGGGCTATGCCGGAAGAATTGCATATCCGGCAAGACAGAATCTGCGCCCGATTCCTTTCAGAATATCGGATAAGGAATGGTTTTTTCAGTATTCACCATACGGATATTTTAACGAGCATTGTATTATATTTAACGGAGATCACACTCCGATGAGTATTAATCCGGCTGTTTTTGAAAAGCTATTTGACGCCCTTGATTTTCTTCCGCATTATTTTATAGGATCGAATGCGGATTTGCCTATTGTTGGAGGCTCTATTCTAACGCATGAGCATTTTCAGGGCGGACGATATACATTTGCTATGGAAAGAGCCGGTGTTGAAAAGGAATTCCTAATGCCTAAGACTCCCGGCGTATGGGCCGGTATAGTAAAATGGCCTATGTCTGTAATCAGACTTCAATGCGAAAACCGTACCGTTCTTGCAAACGCCTGCTGTCATATTTTAAAGGCGTGGCGAGGCTACAGCGATCCGGAGGTCGGAATATTTGCCGAGACTGACGGAGTTTTGCATAATACTATTACTCCTATTGCCAGAATGAGAGGAAATAGATATGAATGCGATCTTGTTTTACGAAATAATCTTACCGATAAAGATCATCCGCTCGGTATTTTTCATCCTAATTCGGCGCTTCACCATATAAAAAAGGAAAATATAGGATTAATAGAAGTAATGGGGCTTGCAGTTTTACCTGAACGTCTTGCCCGCGATATTGAACTTATGGAAAAAGCGCTGTGCAGAGGAGAAGATATAAGCGGCGATAAAAGACTTGAATGTCACAGTAAATGGTTTGACAATGTGCGTAAACGTCATCCTGAAGCGGATTCTAGCAGTGCAGGCGACATTTTAAAGCAGGAAATCGGAGCCGTATTTGAACAGGTTTTGCTCGACGCCGGAGTATTTAAGAGAACGTCTGAGGGATTAGACAGGTTTAACAGGTTCATAGAATATTTAAATCGTGATTCTATATAGTAAAAACAATATCCCGTACATTAGAGTACGGGATATTTTTTAACCTTAGTATCCTATTGCTTTACTTAATTCTTCTGTAATTTCCTTTTCTGTTTTAAGCTTCATTATTTTTTCTGCAAGAGCGTCGGCGTCCTTTTTACTCCATTGAGAAATTATTTTTCTGGCGCTTAATATAGAAGAGGCGCTGACGCTGTATTCATTAAGCCCAAATGAGATTAATAAGGGTATCATCATTTTGTCCGCCGCCGCTTCTCCGCACATTCCAACCGGTATACCGGCTTCCTTTGCACAGGCGATTATATGCTTTATTGAACGCAGAACTGCTGGATTAAAAGTGGAGTATAAATAAGCTACGTCTGCATTTCCCCTATCTACCGACATAGTATATTGCGTAAGATCATTTGTACCGATACTGAAAAAGTCTGCTTCACGGGCAAGTAAATCCGCAATAACTGACGCGGCGGCAGTTTCTATCATAACTCCGATTTTTAAATTCTTATTATATTGAACTCCAATGGTATCGTATTCCTTCATAATATTGCTTACCATTTCTCTTACGGCTCTTAATTCATCTACACAGGTTACCAAAGGCGCCATAATTCTAATATCACCATATGCGCTTGCTCTTACCAAAGCCCTGAGCTGTGTCATATAAAGTTCCTTGTTTTTCAGGCAGTAACGTATAGCCCTGAAGCCCAGAAATGGATTATCCTCCTTAGGCATGCCGAGATAGGGGATGTTTTTATCTCCGCCTACGTCTAAGGTTCTTATTATTACAGGCTTTCCTTTCATAATAAGGGCGACTTTCTTGTAAGCCTCAAATTGTTCGTCCTCGTTTGGCTGTGAGGCTCTGTCCATAAAAAGAAATTCTGTTCTGAAAAGACCGACGCCCTCTCCGTCATTTTCTACGACCTTATTAGCGTCCTCCGGTTTTCCGATATTTCCGGCAAGCTCTACCCTGATACCGTCTGAGGTAACCGTTTCTTTTCCTATATAACCAGCTAACGATTTTCGTTCTTCAATGAAATCCACTCGTTTTTTTGTATATTCGTCAAGCTGTCTGTTAGTTGGATCGGCGATTACAATCCCCTTTACGCCGTCGACAATTACCATACAGCCGTCGGTCAGGTTTTCAAGAGCGTTAGATACGCTTTGAACGGCCGGTATTTCCATTGCTCTTGCCAGTATTGCTGAATGTGAAGTTTTTCCGCCGGTTTCTGTTATTATACCGACGATATTTGATTTGTTTATGCAGGCCGTCATTGACGGCGTAAGATCCTTTGCCACCAAAACGGTTTTTGAAGGAGCGTCGGATATATCTGTTTCTTCCGTTCCAAGCAGAATGGAAAGAATGGAATTTTTAATATCTATAACGTCAGTTGCCCGCTGTTTTGTAAGCTCGTCGTCTGCCGATGAAAAAACCATTGAAAACATATCGCATACTGTTACAAGAGCGCTTTCCGCGCATTGTCCGTTTTCAATGAGCTTTTCTATTTCTCCGTTCATATATGGATCCCTTATCATGAGAATATGTCCTGAAATAATTTCAGCTTCTTTCTGACCGACGGTTAGCTTTATTCTTTCCGCGGTTTTTTCTGTTTTTCTGCAAAACCTATCTACCGCTTCCTTGTATCTTTTAAGTTCTTCTGAAGGCACGCAATTATCTTTAGGCGTAAATTCAAGGTTTATTTCTTTTATAGTCAGTACTCTGCCGATACCATAGCCTTCCGAGCTTCCGATTCCTTTCATCATATCGTTTCCTCCCTTATAGAATTTTTCGCTCCATGTGATACCACGGAGCGAAATTATTAATCCGGTTATTCTCCGAATCCGCTTTCAATCAATGATACGGCTTCTTTTAGGGCTTCGTCCTCATCTTCGCCTTCGCATATCAGATCAATCGTGCTTCCGCACTTTATACAAGCGGCAATGATATTCATAAGACTTTTACCGTTTATATCGTTGCCGTTGAATTTAATTGTTACCTCGCTCTTGTATTTCCCCATTGCAGTTGCGAATGCTCCGGCAGGCCGCATATGGAATCCCTGTGAGTTTACGAGTGTTATTGTCTTTGATACCATAATAATTTCTCCTTTTCTTAATCTTCATTAACATTTTTCTTAAGAAGTCCCAGTAAAAGCATTCCGACTACTGAACCAATCGCAAGAGAAAGCAGATACATGGGCCAGTTACCTACAACGGCAAATACGAATATACCGCCATGTGGAGCCATAAGCGTACAATTAAACAGCATTGACAAGCCGCCTGATACTGCCGCGCCGACCAGGCAGGACGGAATTACTCTGAGAGGATCTGCCGCTGCGTAAGGGATCGCCTTCAGTTATAAAGCTTAGTCCCATTATATAATTGACAGGACCGCTTTTTCGCTCTTCCTTTGTGAATTTTTTCTTGAAAAATGTTGTCGCCAGCGCAATCGCTATAGGAGGAACCATTCCGCCTATCATAACTGCCGCCATAATGTCGTAATTTCCCGAGGCTATTGCGGCTGTACCAAAAACGTAAGCCGCCTTGTTAAACGGACCGCCCATATCTATTGACATCATTCCGCCGAGAATACAGCCGAGAACAATTTTACTGGATTCGTTCATGGTGTTCAGGAAGTTTGTAAGTCCCGTATTGATCATACCCATAAATGGATTTACAGCGCACATTATTACAGCTATCAATCCCAGACCTACGAGTGGATAAATCAGTACAGGTTTTATTCCTTCAAGAGCCTGAGGAAGTTTGTCACAGAGCTTTCTAAGTCCCAGCATAAGATAACCGCCGACAAATCCTGCAAATAAAGCTCCAAGGAAACCGGACGGAATATCTCCGCCGACCGCTGAGAATGTAGAACCGGTTGTTGCAAGGAAACCGCCTACAAAACCTACTAAGAGTCCCGGTCTGTCGGCAATGCTCTTACCGATATATCCGGCGAGTATCGGAATCATAAAATTAAAAGCATAGCCGCCTATGGTTTTAAAGAATGCGGCCGCAGGCGTGTTAGTACCAAAATTTGAATCCTGCGGAGCTCCGGAAATAGTGTCAATCAAAAACGCAATCGCTATAAAAATACCGCCTGCAACAACGAATGGCAGCATGTTGGAAACACCGTTCATAAGATGCTTATAAATTTTGCGTGTAAATCTTTCATTTTCAGCGCTGTCATTGCTGATAGTATTGCCGCTGTATCTATAAACAGGCGCGTCTCCGTCAATAATTTTTTGTATCAGCTCCTCCGGCTTCTTTATTCCGTCTGAAACGGCAGCGCTGATAAGCCTTTTGCCGTTGAATCTGGCGGTTTCAACTGTTTTATCGGCAGCTATTATGATTCCGTCAGCTTCTTCTATTTCTTTTCTGGTAAGAACGTTTTTGGCGCCGCCTGATCCGTTTGTTTCAACCTTAATTGTATAACCAAGCTTTTTGCCGGCTTTTTCAAGGGCTTCTGCCGCCATATAGGTGTGAGCTATACCGGTCGGACAGGCTGTGACAGCAAGTACTCTGTATCCTGTTTCAGATTGTTGCTGAACTTTAGGTTCATCAGGGAATTTTTCAGCTTCCTTTTCGTCGATCGCCTTCAGAAATTTTTCTTTGGTATCTGCTGCAAGAAGATTTCTTCTGAATTCCTCGTCCATCAGAATAGTCATGAGCCTAGACAATACTTCAAGATGCAGGTCGCCGTCATTAGGCGCGGCTATCATAAATAGGATATTTGAGGGCTTTCCGTCCATAGATTCATAGTCTACTCCGTTGGGTGCGGTTATTGCTGCAAGACCCGGCTGCCGGACAGCCTCACTTTTTGCATGGGGTATGGCGATACCGTCTCCGACTGCGGTTGAACTCATCTGTTCTCTTGCAAGTATGTCCTTTTTATAAGCGTTTTTGTCGCTTATGTTTCCTGCCTTTGCCTGTAGATCGATAAGCTTGTCGATGGCGCCCTGTTTTGTAGAAACAGGAGAATTAAGCTCTATACTCTCCTTTTTCAATAAATCTGTTATACGCATAAATAATCATCCCTTTCTTTATTTTTCAGACTTAATATTTTCCATCAGTCTGTTAATAAGTTCCTTTTCCGCAAGTCCTTCTGAGAATGCGGTTGCGCTGCCGGAAGCTGTTCCAAGTCTTAATGCGTAATCATAATCAGCTTTTTCAGCGTATCCGGCTATAAAACCGGCAACCATAGAATCTCCGGCACCTACCGAATTAACAGCCTTTCCGTCGGGTACTCCCATTATATGAGCGTTTCCGTTTTCGTCAAGAAGAATAGAGCCTTCTCCTGCCATTGATACAAGTACGTTAACAGCTCCTTTTTTTTGAAGCTCCTTGGCATAAAATATGATATCGTCTTTTTTTGAAATTTCAATTCCGAATATTTCGCCAAGCTCAAAATTATTAGGTTTTATTAGCCACGGTTTATATTTTAATACATTAACTAAAAGATCCTTTGTAGCGTCGACAACAAATCTTATGCCTTTACCGGATAACCTTTCAAGAATTTTTTCATATATATCCTCGGGCAGTGTGTTTGGTATGCTTCCCGCTAATATTAATGTATCGTTTTTTTTCAGTTTATCAAGCTTTTCAAACAGCCTTTCTATTGCGTTATTGCTGATATCCGGCCCCTGTCCGTTTAAATCTGTTTCAGTTTCCGCCTTTATTTTTACGTTAATCCTTGAATTTCCGCTGTCGAGTCTTACAAAATCTGTTCTGACTCCCTTATGCGCTACTCCCTTTTCGATGGCCTCTCCGGTAAACCCGGCAGAAAATCCAAGCGCCACCGATTCAACGTCCAGTTCCTTCAATACCAAAGATACGTTTATACCCTTTCCGCCAAAATAAATTTCTTCTCTGTCGGATCTGTTAACAGTTCCCGTCAAAAAGCTTTTAAGTCTCATAACATAATCTATTGCCGGATTGAATGTGACGGTATAAATCATACTATAACCTCCTTTATTATACATTTTTCCTTATATTTTTTATCAGGCAGATAATCTGTTATTATACACGCGCTGTCTGCAGGAGCGAATGTAACTGATGAAACCTGATTGAATTTGGAGTGATCTGCCAGAATATATGCTACATAGCTATGCAGTATCGCAGTTTTCTTTACAGCGGCTTCATCTGTATCGGGAGTAGTGAATCCGGCGGCAAGTGAAATACCGTTTGTTCCCATATAGCATTTTGTGAAATTAAATTTCTTCAGAGCCTCTACGCATTCCGTTCCGATAACGGCCTCTGTGGAAGACTTGATTTGTCCGCCTATAATATAAACCTTGAAATTTTTCCTTGCAAGCTTTTTGGCATGGCTGAATCCGTTTGTAACAAAAATCGCAGACGATTCAGTAATAAAATCAATCATTTTATCTGTGGTGGTTCCCGCGTCTATAAAAACAAAATCGTTCTTTCTAATAGTGGAAGCCGCATATTTTGCAATAGCCGCTTTTTCCTCTGAAAACATTTTTTCCTTTGCTTCAACTGGGTGTTCGCTGAAATTAAAGCTGTCGTTTAAAACGGTGGCTCCTCCGTGTACCTTTATAATTTTTTTCATTGTTGCAAGCGAATTCAGATCGCGTCTTATAGTTGATTCAGAAGCGTTCAAGGCTTCCGCAAGCTGGGTTACTGTTACAGTTTTATATTCGTTTAAACATTCAAGGATTTTACTGTATCTTTCTTCTGTTAGCATTTAGTTTTACTCTCCCTTGAAATAAAATGATTGAAATTGAATGAATTTGATTGGTATGGATATATAATACCATGATTTTTTTCAAATGTCAAGAGAATTTAAGAAAAAACATTCAAAAACAATCAAAATAATTTATAACAGATCATAATTTGCCGAAAAACGTGCTTTAGCCTTCTGAAACTTAATATTTAAATTATATGAAAAAAAACTCATACAATACATAAATTTAAGTATTATATTCGTCTTATCGTTGTTATAGCAGTATAAAATGCAGTTTTGTATTTAAAAAAATATGTTTTTAGTTGACATGCATTTTACTTGTATAGTATAATTAAGACATGTATAAAAAAGGAGTGTAATAATGGTTTCTGAAAAAAAGAATCACGTCGGGTTCAGCACCCGTATAGGATTTGTTCTCGCGGCGGCCGGCTCTGCCGTAGGCTTAGGGAATATATGGAGATTTCCATACCTTGCCGCTCAATACGGAGGCGGTATTTTTCTGCTGGTTTATATTATTTTGGCAGTGACCTTCGGCTTTTCGCTGATGATAACTGAAATTGCAATCGGAAGGAAAACAGGTAAAAGCGTAATCGGAGCTTACGCGTCTATAAGCAGGAAATTTGCTCCTCTTGGGTGGATTGCGGCTGCCGTTCCGATAATAATATTTCCGTATTATTGTGTGATAGGCGGATGGGTATTAAAGTATCTTACGGTATATTTGACCGGGACAGGAGCAGGTGCAGCTGACGACGGAACATTTTTTAATTCTTTTATAGGGGGTACGAGTCAGCCGCTTTTATTTCTTGCTATTTTTATTATATTAACCTCTGCTGTAGTGCTTATGGGAGTTCAGAAGGGTATTGAAAAGGTAAGTACAGTTTTAATGCCTCTGCTTGTAATTATTTCAATAGTTATTGCAGTGTATACTCTTACTCTTGACGGGGCGGTTGACGGTCTGCTTTATTATTTGAAACCAAACTTTAAAGAATTTTCACTTAAGACGCTTGTTGCCGCTATGGGACAGCTATTTTATTCAATGTCGCTAGCTATGGGTATTATGATTACTTATGGTTCATATATGCGTAAGGAGGATAATCTCGAAAAATCGGTTAGACATATCGAGCTGTTTGACACGGCTGTTGCTTTTATTTCCGGAATGATGATAATTCCTGCCGTTTTTGCATTCTCAGGAGGAAATAAGGACGCTCTCAGCGCGGGACCGAAGCTTATGTTTATAACGCTCCCAAATGTTTTTGCTTCTATGTCGGGAGGGAAAATAATCGGCGCAGTGTTCTTTATCTTGGTTTTACTTGCCGCCCTTACGTCTTCTATATCGCTTATGGAAACTATTGTTTCAATTTTATGTGAAAAATTAAAAGCAAAAAGAAAAACGATATGTATTTTCGTCATGATTTCAGCGTTTGCAATTGGCATATTATCCGTTTTCGGTTACAGTATTTGGTCCGGGTTTACTATTGCCGGAAAACAGCTGCTTGACTTCTTTGATTTTTTCAGCAACAATATACTAATGCCGATTGTAGCTTTATTTACATGTATTCTTATAGGATATGTAGCTAAAACGAAAATAATCGAAGATGAGATTGAACTGAATTCGAAATTTAAATCAGTAAAAATGTATAGAATAATGATGAAATATATTGCTCCTGTTTTTATGCTTGCAATATTTATTTCTTCCGTTATCGGATACGTATAAAAAAACGCCTTACTGAAGTTATTTTCAGTAAGGCGTTTTTAAAATTCGTATTATTATTTATGAAACAGTAAGAAACGAAACTCTCAGAGCGACAGCGTCGAACACGTTCACAACGCCGTCAGAATTATAATCGGCGGCATTAAGCTGTGTATCGGTTAGTTCCGATTTGCACACTAAATACTGTTGAAGTAAAACTAAGTCGGCAACGTTGATTTCACCGTCTTCATTTACATCTCCGTTTAATTGTGACTGATTAAGCGGGACGGCATATAAAGCGTAAATCGTAGCAGATTTAGCTCCTGCGCTGATAAACATATTATTCATTTGATCAAGTGAAACCTGATTAGCTTCAAGTGTGGAAATTATTTCATCGTAGGTAAAACCTGCTACGAAATCCTTTGCCATTGAATCGTCAGAATTTACAGTAAACCAACCGCCTTGAAAAATTAATGTAGGAGCGTCGTCTGAATCGTAAAACATGATGTATTCGTAATCTTCGGATATGAGTTCTTTCCAGTTGCTTACGGTGAAATTTTTCCACGCGGCAAGATTTTTACCTTCGTCAGAACGATACATTTCAATCCAATTATCACCTATTTCCATTTTATCCCATGAGAACTGGGGCTTTACATATTCCTGATATTCAGGCAGGCTATAATCGGTAACTCCGAGAGTATCCATGATTTTCTTAATAACGCCTATGGAGTTTTTATACCATGTATTTGTAGCCCTGTAAAGGTATCCATGAGCTTCGCCGGTTTCGTTATACGATACGTTGTTGTCCCATAGCACGCATGGTATACCGACTGCTTTTGCATTGGATAAATAGCATTCCGCCCATGCTTCTCTGTCGGAATTGTTATTAAAATCAGACGCGCTGAATTCTCCGATAATTATAGGTACGTTTTTATTATCTGAAATTGATTTTAATGTTGAAAATAACGTTCTTAATTCGGTTTCATAATCGGCGCCCCAGCCGCTTTTTCCGGGAAAGCTGTGATTTGCTTTATCCGATGTGTCCATTGTAAAGTAATAAGGAGTATAGGCGTGTACAGAAAGCGCTATGTTGCCTGAATTTTCAGGAATATTAATGTTGTTTACTGCCTCATACTGAGCAGACGCGCAATAACCGGGGAGCATCAAAAGACGTTCTTTATTTGACGGTGATCCCTGATTTCTTACAGTATTTACAAAAAGCTCGTTAAGATTATTTATATAATTCCATGAGTTAGTATCTCCGCTGCCCCACTCGCTATTTGACGGATTGTTGGTTTCGCGAGGTTCGTTCATACCCTCGAAAATAAGTCGCTGGTCATAATTACTGAATGTATCCGATATCTGCGACCAAATATCCTCAAGCTTATGAGAAGCGTCGGCATAAGTTTCGCTTGTAAATCTTTCAACATTTACCCATTCTTCATGATGAACATTCAAAATTACGAACATATCTAAATTATAAGCGTAATCAACTGTCTGCTTTACATAATCCATCCATACCTTATCAATCTCATATGTATCGGTATTTTCATTATAAATCAAATGCTGAAACCATGTAGTAGGAATTCTGACCGTGTTGAAGCCGCCGTTTTTTATCGCGTTAAAAAGCTCTTGCGTCGGTTCGGGATTTCCCCAGCAGGTTGCAAATTTTTTCGGCGGAGAATCAACTTTCAGACTTGAATTCCATGAGTCCAGAGTATTTCCCAGATTCCATCCTACGGTCATTTGAGACGTCAGCTCAAACGCTGTTTTTCCGGTCGTTTCAGCAGCGCTTACGGTATTTGATTCGAAGGTATTGTCGCCGTAAAAACAAATACCGGTAAAAATACAAGCCGCAGCCGTAATGATGGATATCAGTTTTTTCTTAAAAAACATAGACATCCCCCTCTTAATAAAATATATATGCATATTTTACAATATTTATTCACAAATGTCAAGCTGATTTGGAAGGAATCGGTATTATACGATATATTTCATAAATTTAACCGTTCATTACTGAAATGAACGGTTAAATATAATTATTTTATTGCATTTATGATAATTTCACTGCTTTTTTCAATTCCATAAAAGCCGCTGTCAATCGAAAGATGATAATTATGTATGTTTCCCCAGTCATTACCGGTAAAATTACGGCAGTAAACACGTCTTTTTTTGTCCATTTCCTTTAGACGCTTTTCAGGAGATTTTATTTCATCGCCGTATATTTCAGTAATTCTTTTGATTCTGTTTTCAGCGGAGGAATGAATAAAGACATTCATACAATCATCGCGTTCCTTTAATATATAATCTGCGCAGCGACCGACGATAACGCAAGGTTCTTTATCCGCAAAGCCTTCAATTAGTCTGCGCTGAGCGTTGAATACCTCGTTATAAAGAGACATGATACCGTTGTTAAGATTGTTGCCCACAGAAAGATTAAAAAGCAGACTGGTTGTAGCGGAAGCATATTCTCCGCTTTGCTCGATAAAGCTTTCGGAAAGACCGCTTTCCTTAGCCGCCGCTTCAATAATTTCCTTATCATAGAATTTCCATCCAAGGCTTTCAGCAGTTTTTTTGCCGATTAGTCTTCCGCCGCTTCCATATTCACGACTTATTGTAATTATTTTGATCATATAATAAATCTCCTTATAATATTTTTATAACCATAGTTAAAGCCTATGACAAATATCGTTGCATTATTCAATCATGCGAATTTATACTGATTTCTTTTTTATTATAAACATAATGAATGCTAATGTCAAGGGAAAGAGCAGGTATAAGAAGCTGAAAATAATATTGGTTTAAAAAATTAACGCTATAATATTACCTTTTATGATAAAAAAACTGTCTGATAAACATTTTTTTATTTTATAAGGTATTGAATTGAAATGTGAAAAGTACTATAATTAAAAATGGAGGCGGTAATGAAAAAAATACAGATAATAACCGGTCACTACGGATGCGGAAAAACAAACTACGCTATTAATCTGGCTTTCAGATATGCGGCACAAGGTTTTAAAACAGCGATAGCGGATATGGATATTGTTAATCCTTATTTCCGTACTGCGGATTTCAGGGATAAATTTAAGAAAAATAATATTTCATATGCCGGTACGGCATATGCTAATACAAATTTAGATATACCTGCGGTTTGTTTTGATTTAGAAGCGATTATTTGTGAAAACGATTACATTATTCTCGATATTGGAGGAGATGACGCAGGAGCAGTAATTTTAGGCAGCTTTAATTATGTTTTAAAAAAGTATACCGAAAATACAGATATGATTTATGTTGTAAATAAATATCGGGATACCTATAACGATATTCAATCCGCTGTTAATTTAATTGACAGTATTGAAAAATCAGCAAGAATGAAGCATACTAAAATCGTGAATAATTCAAATATAGGGAAAATAACGGCAATAGAGGATATTACCGGTTCCTTTTCTTTTGCTGAAAAGCTGTCGGATATAACCGGAATTCCGCTGCTATGTCACACCGCTCCGGCATTTCTTAAATGTTCTGCATTAGATAATATCACTGAATATGTGGAAATTTACGTTGAAAATATATTTTAAGAGGATAAAATTTATGGGAAGTATAAAAATAATATTTGATAAATGCAAGGGCTGCGGACTGTGTAAAAACGCATGTCCGCAGAAAATAATAGACATACAGAAGGATAAAGTGAATAAAAACGGGTACTTCACTGTTGAATGCGTTTGTCCTGAAAAATGTACCGGATGTACAATGTGCGCAGTTATGTGTCCTGAATGCGCTATCATAGTTGAAAGACAGGTGAAGGAATAAATATGGAACGTATTTTAATGAAGGGAAACGAGGCATTGGCGGAGGCGGCTATACGTGCAGGCTGCAAATGCTATTTTGGTTATCCTATAACTCCCCAGACCGAGATAGCGGCCTATATGGCGAAAAAGATGCCGAAGAATAACGGAGTTTTTTTGCAGGCGGAAAGTGAAATCGCTGCAATAAATATGGTTTTAGGCGCCGCCTCAGCCGGAGTGAGAGCTATGACGTCTTCGTCGTCACCGGGGATCAGCCTTAAATCAGAGGGTATATCTTATATTGCCGGAAGTGATCTTCCGTGCGTTATAGTGAATGTGCAAAGGGGAGGTCCGGGCTTAGGAGGCATACAGCCGGCGCAGTCCGATTACTGGCAGGCTGTAAAATCGGCAGGTCACGGAGATTTCAGAATGATTGTTTTTGCTCCTAATTCCGTTCAGGAAATGGCCGATATGTGTGTGAAAGCGTTTGAAACTGCTGATAAATATAGGATTCCCGTAATGATTTTGTCTGACGGTATGATGGGACAGATGATGGAACCGGTGGTTTTTCCGGAAATAAGCAATAATAATCAGGACAAGCCGTGGGCGGCTAACGGACACAGAAATAAAAGAAAGCATAATATTATTAATTCCTTATTTCTTAATCCGGACGAGCTTCAGAAATCCATTATTGACAGATTTGAAAGGTATAAAAAAATAGAGGCGGACGAGACTGATTCTGAAGAATTTATGACAGACGACGCAGAAGTAATTGTTACAGCATACGGCGCGGCTTCAAGAATATGTAAAGCCGCCGTATCTGAAGCCAGGAAAAGAGGCGTTAAGGCAGGGCTTCTTAGACCGAAAACGTTATGGCCGTTTCCGGTAAAGGATTATAAAAAAACAGCGAAAACTGCCAAGCGTTTTCTTTGCGTTGAAATGAGCATGGGGCAGATGATCGACGATGTTAAGCTGGCGGTTGAGTGTTCGCTGCCCGTTGATTTTTTTGGAAAAACCGGCGGGATAATACCGACATCCGAACAAGTAATAGATAAACTAACTGAGATCAACGGCAAGCTATAAGGAGATTTATATGAGCATAGTTTTTAAAAAGCCTGATTCTTTGTCCGACGTCAGCATGCATTACTGTCCGGGCTGTACTCATGGAATAGTACACAGACTTATTTGTGAAATCATTGACGAGATGGAGATAGAAGGGGATACGATCGGAATCTGCCCGGTAGGGTGTTCCGTTATGGCATACGATTATTTTAACTGCGATATGATTGAGGCTCCTCACGGACGAGCTCCCGCTGTGGCTACCGGAGTAAAGCGCTCCCTGCCTGAAAAATTTGTTTTTACTTATCAGGGCGACGGAGATCTGGCGGCAATAGGGACCGCTGAAACGGTACATGCAGCCGCAAGAGGCGAAAATATAACGGTAATATTTATAAACAATACAACGTATGGAATGACGGGCGGACAGATGGCTCCTACAACGCTTCCGGGGCAGGTTACTCAGACAACCCCTTACGGCAGAGATGTGCAGAGTGCGGGATTTCCGGTAAAAATGTGCGAAATACTTGCCCAGATAGACGGCACAGCTCTTGCACAGAGGGTTTCCGTTGATTCTCCCAAGGAGGTTATGAACGCTAAGAAAGCAATAAGAAAGGCTTTTATTAATCAGCGTGACGGAAAAGGGTTCTCGATAGTTGAAGTTTTATCAACCTGCCCGACGAACTGGGGGCTTTCGCCGGTGGAATCTCTTGAAAGACTGAGGAAGGAATGTATGCCTTATTTTCCGCTGGGCATTTATAAGGATTCGTCTGCAAAGGAGAGAGCAAATGAATAAAAGTATAATTTTTTCAGGCTTCGGAGGGCAGGGGATACTTTTTGCCGGTAAGCTTATTGCTTACTGCGGTATGATTGAGGAAAGGGAGGTAAGCTGGATTCCGTCTTACGGTCCTGAGATGAGAGGCGGAACCGCAAATTGTTCAGTCAATATTTCTGACGCTCCGATAAGCTCTCCATTATTCGTGAATCCTGATTATTTGATTATTATGAATTTACCGTCTTACAGAAGATTTATTGACAAGGTTAAATCGGACGGTAAAGCTTTTATTGATTCGTCAATGATTGAAGAGAAGTGTGAAAGGGAAGATATTCAAAGCTATTATGTGCCTGCGACTGCCTTAGCTGAAAAACACGGAATTGCCGGTATGGCGAATATTATTCTTTGCGGAAAGCTTTTAAAGGAAACTGGTATTATAGATATAGAATCAGTTGAGAGCGCGCTCAAAAAAATTATTCCGGCGTCTAAGGAAACTCTGGTAGGTTTAAATTTAAAAGCATTGGATATCGGAATGAAAATATAAAGAAAAAATCCCCTTATCAGGTCTGATAAGGGGATTTTTTTAGGTTTATTATAGAAAGAATAGTAATTATATCGTATTTGCTGATAGGATTCCGTTTAAGGCTCTACTATATAAGGCCTTACAAGGTGGAGCAGCTTAAAATCTACAAGCGCGTCTATCATAGTTCCGTTTTCAGTATATTCCTCAGAAAAAAGCTTACCGCCGTCGCGTATAAGATTTATAACTGACGTCTGATTATATGGAATGAGAAAAGTATGTCTTACCGAAGTTTTCGGAAGATTGGCAGCGATGCAGCTGAGAAGATTTTCAAATCCGATTCTTTTTTCAGCCGATATTATAACGGTTTTATCGTCATTGGGTAAGCTTTCAGGATTTTCGATTTTATCTGCTTTGTTATATACTCTTATTTTAGGTATTCCGCCGCAGCCAAGTTCATTGAGCAGAGAATCAGTGACCTCCGCCTGTTCAAGTCCGTCCTCTGCGCTTATATCTATAATATTGATAATAATATCTGCGGTTGCTGCTTCCTCCAGAGTACTTTTAAACGCTTCTATAAGCTGGTGGGGGAGTCTCCTAATCAGTCCTACTGTATCAGTAAGCATAATACTTCTTCCGTCGGGCAGTTCCAGCATACGCGACGTTATATCAAGCGTGGCAAAAAGCTTGTTTTCAGCAAGCACATTAGAATCTGTGAGAGCGTTAAGAAGCGTTGATTTGCCGACGTTAGTATAGCCGACAATAGCGCCGGTCAGAATATTATCCTTTTTTCTCCTTGCACGGTAATAGCCTCTGCGCTTTTCAAGCTTTTTAAGTTCAGCTTCCAGCGTTTCAATTCTCCTGCGAATATGACGTCTGTCAGTTTCTAACTTGGATTCTCCCGGACCTCTTGTGCCGATACCTCCGCCGAGCCTTGACATTTCAATTCCTCTTCCCGCAAGATGAGCAAGGCGGTATTTATTCTGAGCCAGCTCAACCTGGATACGTCCCTCCTTAGTGCGAGCGCGCTGGGCAAAAATATCAAGTATAAGAGTTGTGCGGTCGATTACCTGTATATCGAGAATATTTTCTATATTTTTTGTTTGATTGGCGGTAAGCTCACAGTCAAAGATTGCAAGGTTTATATCCATAGCCCTGACATTTTCAGCAATTTCCTCCAGCCTTCCGGAACCTATACAGGTGGCGCTGTCATATGACGGACGCTTTTGTATAAAATAAAATGAAGTTTCTACGCCGGCGGTCTGAGCCAGCTCTTCAAGCTCCTTAATTGACGATTCCGCGTCAAATTCACCGGTATCGGCGCTGATAAGCGCCGCTTTGTAAATTATTCCATTTGTTGTTAAATCCGTGTTTTCCATAATTACTCCTTATAGTTTTTAATAATTATAGCATATTCCCGAATTAAACGCTACTATATTTTATTCGAATTTATTTGATCTTCAAATTACTTGATTTATAAAATTGAAATTTCATAGAATTTCCGGTTCTGTAGCCTTCGATTTATTATTTGAAGAATTTGAAGTTTTTCTTAAGGAAAATTCTCTTATATGTATTTTTGTGCAAGCCACTCATTAAATTCATGGTAAATGTTTTCTTTGATAATTTATATTTGTATATCGCATAGAAAATATAACGCCGTCTAAAGTATTTAAGTATAATCAGAGGTTTTGTACCTATAATATAATGAGATTCCGTTTTATTATCAAAACGTGTTTGATCATACTTCAATATTTAAATCATCTAAGCTATATTATAAAATAATTGTTTAAATATGTCAAGATAAAATTTAATAGATATCCGTAAGTTGCAGTTTTTGGTTTTATTTAGATAAAAATATTTTGTCTATAATTTTATAGGCTTATATAAATAATGTCCATAAATACATGCTATAAAATTGATAAATTAACATAATCTACCAAATAAGTTTGAAAACTAATTATCCGTACAATTTATGTGATAGAATTTTAATCATATATTATTAATGGAGGATTGTATTTATGGAATATTACCAAAGACTGAGAGATTTAAAGGAGGATTCCGATTTAACACAGGAGGAAGTTTCAGAAATAATCAAGGTATCAACTAATCACTATGGAAAATATGAAAGAGGAAAAACCGATATACCGTTTTCTAAGGTGATAATATTAGCTGACCATTATAATGTTTCCTTGGATTATATAGCCGGAAGAACTAATGACAAAACATTTTGTAAAGGTATATCATCGTCACGCTTTACTGAGAAATTCAGTCGCCTAAATAGTGAAAATAAGGCAAGAATAGATGAAAGAATGTCTCAGATGCTTGAAGTTCAGGAAAAGCAGAAATAAAATGATTTCTAAAACCTAAAACAATATAAAAGACCAATCAGCGCGAACGTGATTGAAAGACATAGTAGTAAGGTGTGTATTGAAATAAGCGGCAGGTATAATCACCTTGCCGCTTTTATCCTTTCCGATTCAGCCATATTAGCGATGTTTTGGCAAATATAGCATATTGTACATCACTATCGGAATGTCGGTCAAATTATAAAACACATATAAACTCATTTTAATATCCAATTATATTTCTTAACATCCGTTATATACCTGATTCAGCTAATTATAATTTTATGAAATATGTTTTAAAATCAAGAAATAAATATTTCCTCTGTACAAACGCAAACAAATGTGCTATAATAAATACAGAACACACGTTTGTAACAGGAGGCGATATTTTGAACAAAAGAATCATTCTTCATTCCGACCTTAATAATTTCTATGCTTCTGTCGAATGTCTTTATCATCCTGAATACAGGGGAAAGCCTCTTGCCGTTCTCGGCGATCCTGAAGCTCGTCATGGAATAGTTCTTGCCAAAAACTATGAAGCTAAAAGCCGCGACGTCAGGACAGGCGATCCCAAGTGGATGGCGGAGCAGAAATGTCCCGGCATAGTTTTTGTTCCTCCTCACTATGAGCTGTATATGAAGCATTCAAGACTCGTCCGCCAGATATATTCAGAATATACCGATCAGGTAGAGCCTTACGGTCTTGACGAATGCTGGCTTGACGTTACAGGCAGCACAAGACTTTTCGGTTCGGGAGAGGAAATTGCGGACAAGATACGAAAACGAGTAAAATCAGAGCTTGGAGTTTCAGTTTCTGTAGGCGTTTCCTTCAACAAGATCTTTGCCAAGCTCGGCTCCGACCTGAAAAAACCGGACGCTACTACCGTTATTGAATGCGATCGTTTTAAGGAGGTAGTCTGGCCTTTGCCTGTGAAAGAGCTTCTTTATGTAGGCAGAGCGACACATAACAAGCTTAAACGCAGGGGAATATCCACAATAGGCGATCTTGCAAACGCCAACCCAGAAAGCCTTAAATTCTGGCTGGGAAAAATGGGAATCGTTCTGTGGCAGTTTGCAAACGGACTGGACACTTCTCCGGTTTCCAATATCGGAGCTAAATCACTTATCAAGACTGTTGGCAACAGCACGACCGCCCCCAGAGATCTGATCTCCGACGAGGATATAAGGATCATACTGACGGTATTATGCGAAAGCGTATCTGCAAGGCTAAGGGAATACGGATTTATCTGCCGTACCGTTCAGCTCGGAATAAGAGACAACGAGCTTGAATGGATCGAGCGGCAGGGAAAGCTTGAGATACCCAACAGGACGGCTAAGTCGATTTTTGAGCTTTCCTTTGCGCTTTACAAAAAGCACGCCAACGGAAAGCCTGTCCGCAGTCTGAGCGTCAGGGCGTGCGATCTGGAGCCTGTTGACTTTATGCAGCTTTCCCTGCTGCCTGAAACGAGAAGGCTTGAAAAGCAGGAGGAATTAGAATCGGTTGTGGACGGGCTGAGAAGCAGGTTCGGACATTTCTCGGTGCAAAGGGGAATAATGCTGACCGACAGGAAGCTGTCAGATCTTGATCCGAAGGGCGAGCATATTATTCATCCTATGAGTTTCTTTAACTGAAAACGGAGCAATATTGCATTGTTCCGATAAAATTAAGTATACGGCGCCGATAGGGCTGTATACTTATTGTTTCTGTTATTTATTAAGAGCAGCTTTTATCATATCGTCTGACAAGCCAAGACATTTTAATCTTTTTTCTATTCTGCTGAATCTTTTTGACAATTCGGGCAATATACGCTGCCTCTGCCGCCAACGACAATGCGGCAAAGTTTTTCCCCGCATTTTGGACAGCAATCCCCATCGTGACCGTAAACCTGTAAAAACGGTGCGTTGCGATAATTCTGTCCTTTACTTTTCAGATAGTCTTCCGGTGTTAGGGCATTCTTTTCAATAAAAAATTGAAGCTGCTTAGGGATTACTACAGCAAGGCGTTTCCATTCCTTTTCATTCAGACTGTTTGCAGGGCGTGCAGGATAAATCCCTGCTGCAAATAAAATCTCATCGGAATAAATGTTGCCGATTCCCGCAACTATACTTTGATCGAGCAGGCGCTCCTTGACTGTCTTTTTCCGCTTTCCCAACCGGGATTGCAGATATGCACCAGTCAAGCTGTCGTCAAACGGCTCAAGCCCCAGTTTGTCTATACCGCTGTATGTATCCGCTTCATCTTTGCGTATCAGCCAAAAACGCCCAAACCGTCGGGTATCGGAAAAACGAAGCTCCGTACCGTTATCCAAATGAAAAATCACATGGGTGTGCTTTTCCTGCGGATAGTCCGTCGGGGTTACAAGCAGACAGCCTGTCATTCTCAAATGGAGAATGATATTGTCCCTACCGTCCGTATGTATAATTAAAAACTTACCTCTGCGCGACACTGACGAGATTTGCTGTCCGATAAGCAGATTACAAAATTCATCGGCAGTTGGGCGGGATATAACTTCAGGTTTCTCTACCGTTATATTCATAATTTTAAGTCCCTTAATCTGAGGTTCAAGCACCCGTTTGATTGTTTCAACCTCCGGTAATTCAGGCATTATTGTTGCCTCCTTTCTTTGCGGACTTTTTTATTTCGGAATGGTAGAAGTAATTGACAATAACAGGCGGTGCGTTGAACGGTCTTGCCATACTATCATCATTGGTTACATAATCAAGTTCAATTTCATATGCATAATGTTTCAGCTCAGTATCCAGCGATACCCAATAGCTGCGGTCATTTTTAATGTAAATCGCCTGATAAAGAGGTACAAGCTGCGGGTATTTCTCGGCAATATAATCCATAATAACCGCCTTATATCCGCCCCGCAGATTAAGGTTTTCAAGCCAGATCAGATTGCAATGTTCCTTTGCCTGTTCAATAATCGCCTTCACATCGGTTATTTCCGGAAAAATGGGCGAAATAAAGCAGGTCGTCCGTATTCCGGCGTCATGAAATGCTTTCATTGTCTTAAGCCGCCGTTCTATCGACACCGCTTTGTCCATATCGTCCTTAAACTCCTCGTCCAATGTGTTGATTGACCATGAAATACGGGCGTCGGGAAAACTCTTAATCAAATCCAAATCACGCAGAATCAAATCGGATTTAGTCGCAATGCTGAGCTTCGCCCCGCTGCCCTGAAGCTGGAGCAGAAGCGCACGAGTGCGCTCATATATTTTCTCCTGCGGATTGTACGGATCGGTAACTGAGCCTATAAAAAGTTCTTTTCCGGCGTATTTTTGCGGATTCTTAATCTCCGCCCAATATTTCACATCCAAAAAATCTCCCCACGGCTCAAGGTGGTTTGTAAACCGCTTCATAAAGCTGGCATAGCAATATTTACAGGTATGAGTGCAGCCCACATAGGGGTTTACGGAATACTCGCATACAGGTAGATTGGATTTTGATAGTACACTTTTCACTTGTATTTCATTCACAATCGGAGATTCCATATTACCACGCTCCCATATGCAGATGTCCTTCAGGATCAGCGATGTACTGTTCCAAAACAAGTGCATCCTCTTTCGGATGGCCGATTCTGATAAAGCAAGGTGTCATCCAGCCATGAGGTACGCCAAGCTGGTTTAGTACAACATCATGCTCCTTGTTCAGCGGAATACGCAGGGAATATCCCAAGCCCTCATTGATAACAGCGAGCATGATATTTTCTGCGACACACCATGCCGTAGTTAAAGGATTAAGCTTACTTACCCATTCTCCGTTAAGTTTATTACATTTAAACAACGGCACAATCACATAGGGACAGTCCACCAGCATTGTGTATTGCAGGGACATAGCATACGCATACATTTTCTGTCCCAAATTTAGCTTTCTGTTCTCATATCTGCCAATATCAAATTTATCTGCTATATATTTGGCAAAGCTAAAAGCGTTTTCTTTTTCTTCTTTGATGTGGAGAATGATAAACTGCCAGTTGCGGTAATGATCCCACGAAGGAGCTTTCATACCGGCTTCGATGGTTCTTTTGACTGCCTCAAAGTCAACCTCTTTATCCGTCCACTCTCTGCTGGTTTTTCTTTGGTTGATTACTTCATTAAATTCCATTTTTCAATTATCCTTCTTCAAAAACGATTTCTGCCCTCCTTGCTGAATGGTGTCGTCCAGTTTTATCTGCCCAAGCAGCAGCGGGGACTCCGGATCGTGCATTTTGTAATTTTCAAAGGCTTTGCGGGGCGTTTTGTTGGCATAACAGTATTTACAGCCGTTCATACAGGTATCGTATGCGCCGATGTCACGGCTTTCAATACAATGGCACCCATGCCTTGTGCCTTTATGTTTTCTGTCCTTAAACACAATCCCATTCGCACCGCCGAGAATATCCAGCGTCATACAGCCGGAAGACTGAATACCATAACGGGTAAAATCCCCGTTTGTTCCGCAGGTCTGAATGTGGATTCCATACTTTTCGGCAATGGAGCCGAGTCCCTGCGCCAATACTTCCATATCCTCAGCCGATAGCGGAAGCAACTCAGGCATATTTATTTCCAGCTTCCTATACATCTCTACAAAGCTGAAAATACAACGGTCAATATAGGGTGTAAGCGTTTTTGACATATGCTCAAAGGTCTGCAAATGCGTTTCTACCGTGTACTTTTCGGTTAGCAGCACAGGATCATACCGCCATGCCACACGCTGTTTGCCGACTTGCTTTGATAATTCAATAAGCGTTTCCATACTTTCATCAATAGACGGAACACCCGGCTCAATATCCTTGCCATATGCAGTAATGGTATAGTGAAAGTATGTATTGAATTTATCCGTAATCTCATGAAGCCGTGACAGAATGGGTTTGTAATTCTTTGAGCAGAATACCACGCAATCTACCTTGTCGGGTGTCAGCTCATAGCGTGTAACCTTATTTGGAAACAACGGGTTGCGGGAAAGCACATAGCCTTCCGAAAAACGATTCAAGAGCCATTCGCTGTAATATTGGACAGTATCTGTCCGTCCGCCTGTGTTAATAATCATTGTTCATCCTCACTTCCTTTGACAAGCTTTTCAAGATTTCTTGTGAAACGCCTTGAAAGGTCAATAAGCTGTTCCTGTTCTTCCGGTGTGAACATGGACATTGCCGTATCCTCTGCCCATGTGATATGGCGGACAGGCTTTTCGGCAAAGCTGCGCCCCTCGTCAGTCATTTTCACGGTCTTGTTTCGCTTGTCCTCTGTATTTTCCTCCAGCGTCACATACCCGTCTTTTAGCAGACTCTTGACGATAAGGTTTACCGTTTGCTTGGACTCAAAGGTTCTCTTGCAGATTTCTTTCTGAGTAATTCCGTCTTTTTCATAAAACAAAACATTCAATACCAGAAATGTATTCATCAAAATACCATTGTTCTTGGCATATTCATCATACAGCGCAAATTGCTCATCCCTAAATTTGCAGTAGAGAAAAGCATTCTTTCTATCTTCTTTGGTCATTTACATCACCTCACTAATATATAAGTAGTATATTGGTCAATTTATTGATAGTCAATTACTTTACTATTATTATACTCAAACCTTATGTCTTTGTCAAGAAAGTACGCTTTAGTTTTCTAAAAATTCATATGTAACAGCCGCAAAAGCGGCTGTTGTTTTAATACGCCGGACAGCCATATCCATAGATAACTCTACTTCCCACCGCATAGCTGCTCAGCTTGCGGGAATCGCCGGGATTGCCCTCAACGGTGTAGACTTGCGGGCTGTATAAACGGTCTGCCATTCGCAGGTGGTATTGAGAACAAATACTGCGGCTTGATACATAGCCGATTGATATAAGTTCGGTTATGAATACAGCGAAAGGAGAAAAAGCGAAAGATGTCAAACTGAAAAGGGCAATTTTCACCGCCGGAACGAGCCTTAACGCTTGCCTGCCACTCGTGACCACAGGCAGCTTTCCACCAAACGATTTTATTTGAGCCATAGGTTATTTTATCAGGCGTAAGCGGAAGGCTTTTGTCTGACCACTTCGATACCAACTCAGAACGCATATCTGCTATTGTTCATATTAAATCCTCGACCTCCTTTGCAAATATATTGTATTGGAAATCGGGGAAACCTTGTAGTTTGCGAATTTAAGCAAAAAATCCCCTTGTAGAATTTTTATTCTTACAAGGGGTACTTTCTGTTCTTAAGTTTTTGGATTCTGCAAACCGGAAGTTGTCAAACAGAACATTCGTATAAGAACATTTCGCTCTGATTATTTTCAGCAACAACTTTATCATAGGACGAATATACTCTTATTTTTGTGAAACCTATGTCCCTTAGATATGATTCCATTTCACCTAATTCGTAAAGGTGAGTTTGAAAATTCATTTCTTCTTGTTGCAATAATTCCGTTCCATTGTATAACTCATAAATACTCGGAGAGAACTGGGTGTGCGTTTTCTCATCATAAAAGTTCTTTCCCTTAAGGACTAAATCAAATCCTTCTTTTGTTTTCACAGATATTAAAATATGATAGTCTGAATCGTCAGGGCATCTATTTGCCACTGTATCAACCGCAAAAACAAACTTACCATCTTTTTTTAGCAGACATTTCATCTTGTACAAAATTGCTCTGCACATCTCCATATCTGTAAATAAGGATACTGAACCAGAGGATATAAAAATATAGTTATATTTCTCTTCCGAATCATATTCCAGAATATCCCCTTGAACTACTTTGGCAACGGATGTCTTTTCTTTCAATTTTGCAAGCATCTCTGTAGACATATCCATGCCACATATATTGAATCCTCTTTCTAAAAAAGGAATTAAGAATCTACCGCTTCCACATAAAGGTTCTAAAATGTTCATTCCCTTTTCAGCATAAGAAAGATAAAATGACAACTCGTCTAAAGGTGCGTCTTTGTGTAAAATCTCATACATTTCTGTACATAGGTTACCATAATAATTTTTAACCGGTTCCATATTCGTTACCTCGCAAATTCAGATTTGTTTAATACAATATTTTGACAAATGGGCAATCCCGCTATGGAACTGCCCATTCATTTTGTAAATTATACGATTTTTCTACCTCTGCACAAATCTAAGCATCGTTTGATGTAGATTGATGTAGCGATGTAAGACTTCTCGATTTTTCGTGACCGCAAACCCGCATAAACACTAGGTTTTTAATCCTTGTTGTTAGGTAAGGATTTCATTGTCGGGAATAAAAGCACATCTCTTATAGATGAACTATCGGTTAAAAGCATAACAAGTCTGTCTAAACCAAGTCCCAGTCCACCGGTCGGCGGCATTCCATATTCAAGAGCAGTTATAAAATCTTCATCAACTTCCGCATTAGCTCCGGTTAATTTTTTTGCCTCAACCTGACGAACAAACCGCTCCCTTTGATCAATAGGATCATTAAGCTCTGAAAAGGCATTTCCCATTTCCCTTGCATAAATGAAGTATTCAAATCTTTCAGTAAAAGCCGGATCAGACGGCTTTCTCTTGGCGAGAGGAGAATTTTCAACCGGATAATCATAAATAATTGTAGGCTGTATTAGTTTTGGTTCAACAAACTCTTCGAAAAAGGCGATTAAAACGTGACCTTTAGTTGCTTTTTTTCCTTCCTCCACTTCAAGCCCGTTAAGTTCAGCGCATTTTCTTGCGTCCTCATCAGTATTCCATTCATTGTAATCTACGCCCGCATATTTTTTAACCGCTTCAATCATCGTCAGCTTTTCCCATGGAGCCTTAAGATTTATTTGTTCGCCCTGGTATTTTACCGTAGTACTTCCGCAAATCTTCAATGCAAGACTTTCGTACATATTTTCTATAAGCTCCATCATTCCCTTATAATCGGTGTAAGCCTGATACATTTCGATAGTAGTAAATTCAGGATTATGAGAGGTGTCCATACCTTCATTACGGAATATGCGTCCTACCTCGTAAACTCTGTCAAATCCGCCGACAATCAGCCTTTTTAAATAAAGCTCTGTTTCAATTCTAAGATACATATCAATATCAAGCGCGTTATGATGAGTTTTAAAGGGCCTTGCGGCAGCTCCTATTTCAAGAGTGTGCAAAACAGGTGTATCTACCTCTATATAACCCAGATTGTCAAGATAACTTCTGATTTCACGTAGGATCCTGCTTCTCTTTACAAAAGTTTCCTTAACGCCGGGATTTACAATAAGATCAACATATCGCTGCCTGTACCGTATATCCTGATCCTTTAAACCGTGCCATTTTTCAGGTAAGGGCAGAAGAGATTTTGAAAGAAGCTTAACCTTTAATGCGTGAACGGATATTTCTCCCTTACGAGTTCTGAATACATACCCTTCTACTCCGATAATATCTCCGATGTCCCATTTCTTAAATTCGGCAAATTCATCTTTACCTATATCATTCATTCTGACATATATCTGTATTCTGTCGGTATCGTCCCTTAAGTCGATGAAGTTTGCTTTTCCCATATCGCGCCAGCTCATTATGCGCCCTGCAATAGTAACGATTTTACCCTTTAGCTTATCTAACTCCTCAGCAAGTTTTTCGTCGTTTTCACCTGCAATAAGCTTCGCCTGCTCTTCATCATACTCATATTGCTTTTTCAAAGCAGAGTTTTTACCGGTTACTTCAAATTTTGTAATCTCATAAGGATTAGCATTTTTAGATTTAAGCTCGTCAAGTTTTTCTAGCCTGACCTTTTTCAATATATTTATATCCTGTTCTGAAATTTCTTCTGTTAAATTATTCTGATTTTCATTCATTGTCAAAATCCGCCTTTTTTACTTTGATATATCAATAACTTCAAATCTAATCTCGCCAACAGGAGCTTCAACTATAAATATGTCTCCGACCTTTTTTTTCATTGCGGCTTTTCCTATAGGCGAATCATCAGAAATTTTTCCTTCGTTGGCGTCTGCTTCTGTCGTACTTACGATCTGAAGGGTTTCTATATTTTCAGAGCTGATATTTTTAATTTTTATTATTGAACCAATACCGATCTCATCAATCGAAATATTATCGTCTTCAACAACCTCGGCATTTGAAATAGTTTCTTCTAAATGAGCAATTTGTGCTTCAAGTAAGGCCTGCTCATTTTTAGCCTCGTCATATTCGGCATTTTCAGACAAATCGCCGAATGATCTCGCTTCTTTCAGCTTTTGTGCGACTTCAGCACGTCTGACTGTCACAAGTCTCGTGTATTCCTCCTGAAGCTTTTCAAAGCCTTCTCTGGATATTTGCTTTTTTGCCATGTCTTTATAACTCCTTATCAAAAATCATTAATAAATGGACTATCTTATAATTATAGATTATTTTAACTGTTTTGTCAATGGATTCTAAACAAAATCCTACCTACACATTATGTGGGTTTGCAATAGCGGTGGCAGAAGTATTCAGATTATTTCAAGAAGTTAATTATATAAATACAAGCTATAGGATTGAAAAACTGACATAATATACCAAATATATTTGAAAATTGAATTATCGTCCAATTTATATGATAGAATTTTATATTGCATCTTATAAATGGAGGTTATATTAATGGCATTTTACCAGAGATTGAAAGACTTAAAAGAGGATGCCGATTTAACTCAGGCAGAAATTTCTGAGATAATTGAAGTATCTGCTAATCATTATGGAAAGTATGAGCGCGGAGAAACCGATATACCGTTTTCAAAGGCAATCAAATTAGCAGATTATTATGACGTTTCACTGGATTACATAGCCGGAAGGACTAATAATAAAACATTTTGCAGAGAAATATCTTCATCATGCTTTACTGAAAAATTCAACCAGCTTAACGAAAAAAATAAGGCAAGAATAGACGAAAGAATGTCCCAAATGATTGAAACTCAAAAAAATAAACAGTCTGCTAAATAACGGTTCTGACGCTTGCAAAGTACGCAGTGAACGAGAGTGGATGGATCAAATTAATATATCGTATTTCAAAATTTTTTTAACATCTTATGCAGAGATAAATGAAAATACGACATGCTGTGTTATTAAAACCACTTTAAACTCTTTAATAGATGAATGGTTCAAAATGTCCAGATGTTATTATGGAAAACGTCATGATAATATGATATTTGAAATTTCGTTTTACGGAGCAAAGCTTTTAATCGAGTTTTGCTCCTTAAATATGCGGATAAATGATCGCTTCGGGAAGTTGTCCCATAAAAAACATGTTGGAGATGCTTGAAGAGGTGCAGAGACGGAAAGGTTAGTTTTTTTGCTGCTTATCTCTCCTTCATCTATTTTTCACTTTTCATTCACTGTTTTCTTTAGTGAAAATTTAGTACTGTGCTTTATGATAGAAGTGTACTAAATTACAGGAGGTTCCGTATGGACATTGAACTGTACAAAAAAATTAAGAAGCACAACTTCGCCTGCATAGAGGAACTGTCAAAAAGCTCACTGAAAAGAATATGGTTTATATGTTGGTATACAACGCTTGACAGCAGTACTGCCGTACCTCTGCTGTTAAATTGCTGGATGAAAACGCTTAACAAAATAGCAAAAGGAAAATCACCACCTTCAGAGGATTTTGCCGCTTTATTTTCTGTTGAATTGCTGAATGACAGTGTAAAGGATATCGTTTCAGATGATACTTTTAGTAAGATAAAACAACCGGCAGTCAGTAAGAAATATCAAGCGCTTTCAGATCCTATAGCTAAGATTGATGATGAAATGAGAATTATCTGGATCGTAAATCGCTTTGGAAATCTTAACGCTGCCGGAATAGCAAATGCAACGGGTATTTCGAAAGAACTTGCAAAAGAGTTTATAAATAAAGCTTCCGATAAATATACAAACGAGGTAAAAAAATCCAATAACATATCAGGCGTAAAGTTGGTTGCGCTGCTGACAGAATTCACCTGTTCAGACGGAAAAGGCGTTGAAGCGATTGAAATTCCACAAATTATTTATAAATCTATACTCAGAAAATATATTGAATCGGCGCCGACAAACGGCAGAAAGGAAAAAATCAGAATGCATGCAGAAAGAACGCAGAAACGCAGAAATGCAAAAATAAAAAAGACAATTATCACGATTAGTATAATCGCGATAATTCTGACTGTATTAATTATATTTATCCCTAAAATGCTAAAGGCCATAAAGGGCGATGATGTGGCAGCAACCGCAATTACCACATACAAAGCAGAAGAAATTACATACGGTGATGTGGATACTACAATCAGCGGAAGCGGTTCGCTCAGTCCTATAAGGAGTGAAACGATATCCGCGCCATATCCGGAATGTTATGAAGAAAAAACTGATGAAACCGTCGATATATCCGATAACGGGCAAATGTCGTCTAATACAATAGAACAAAAAGAAAATTTTAAAATAACCGAGCTGAACATTTCTGCCGGAGATGAGTTTACAGAGGGGGATGTATTGGCGGTTCTTAAAAATGAAGATGATGAAACTACCAAAATTAAAGCCGAATATAATGGTATAGTACTTGAGGTAGACGTTCAGGAGAAGGACGAGATTACATCCGGTGATGAAATTGCAATGCTTATGAGCAAGGACGGTTTCGAACTGAATATTTCTGTAGACGAGCTTGAAATTTCAGACGTAGAGCAAGGACAGGAAGTAACTGTAAATGTTGACGCCGTTTCCGAAGAATATACCGGTACTGTTTCTGCAGTTTCCTATAACGGCAGTAACGACAGCAGCAGCGTTTCTTATGATATTACAATACAGATTGATTATGCCGAAGGAATTTATCCTGCAATGAGTGCAAGCGCGGAAATTGTAATTGAAAGCAGCGGAGAAGGCTTGCTTATACCTGTTGAGGCAGTTCAGACAAGCGGTGACAACAGCTATGTATACCTTGCACCTAACGGCTCTGAAAGCGGAACGGAATACGACGAAGATGAAATCATACTATCAGACCTTGACACTGTAACGATAGAAACAGGAATGTCAGACGGAAGCTATATACTAATTGAAAGCGAAGAGTTATCTGAGGGTGATTTAATCATCGTTACAAAAGTAACTTCAACTCTTTCAGGTTCAGATTCAGCCAATGAAACCGGAGGCTTCGGCGGCATGCCGGGAAATCTTGATTTTGGTAATATTGACTTTGAAAACTTTGATCCGAACAATATGCCTCAAGGCGGCGGTATGCCCGATTTCGGCGGAATGCAGTGAGGTGAACGCGAATGATTCGTTTGAAAAATATCTGTAAATCTTACGATTTGGGAGAAGTTGAGGTTCCGGTACTCAAAAATATAAATCTTCACGTTAAGCCTCATGAATTTGTATCTATACTTGGACCGTCCGGCAGCGGAAAATCCACTCTTATGAATATTATTGGCTGTCTTGATATTCCGGACAGCGGCGATTATATTCTTGACGGCGATTATGTGGATGACTGTACTGAAAATGAACTCAGTGAAATCAGAGGCACAAAAATCGGATTTATATTTCAGCAGTTTAATCTGCTTTCAGATTTGACTGCATACGAAAATGTTGAAATGCCGCTTTTATATCATAAAATACCAAAAGCAGAACGGAAGGAACGCGTACTGAAAACACTGGCACAAGTAGGACTTTCTGACAGAATATATCATAAACCGTCGCAGCTTTCAGGAGGACAGCAGCAGAGGGTGGCTATAGCACGGGTACTTGCCAATCGGCCGTCTATTATTCTTGCAGATGAGCCTACCGGAAATCTGGATTCTGAATCAAGCAAAGAGATAATGGATATCATACAGAGCTTGTGGAAACAGGGAAATACAATCGTGCTGATTACTCATGACATTAATGTTGCAAACCAGGCGGCAAGAAAAGTGTATGTTCATGACGGAATGCTGACTGATGAAGCGAGGCGAAAATTATGACGTGGAAAATCATTAAGCTTTCTCTCAAATCGATATACAACAATAAACTGCGCTCTTTGCTTACAATGCTCGGAATTATTATAGGCGTGATGGCTGTAGTTATACTGGTTTCCATTACACAGGGAGCGGCAAGCGGTATTACGAACAGTATTTCAGATATGGGCTCCGATAAAATTACAGCACAGATTATTGATAAAGAAATAAGCCTTGCATTAGAGGAGCTGGAAGATCTTTCGGAAAACCGATTGATTGATACTGTGGCGCCTGTAATTTCAAGTAATCAAACCGCAAAGAAAAATTCTGAATCCGGCTCATATTCTGTTATAGGTGTGACGGAAAGTTACTTTGATGTTCAAGAGGCCGTTATTCAAAGAGGCAGATTAATTAAGCAATCGGATATTGAGTGGAACACAAACGTTGCCGTTATCGGTACGGATGTAGCGGCAGATTTATTCGGTACATGGGACGCGGCGGGAGGTACTATTACAATAAACGACAAATTATACAAAGTAGTCGGAGTGCTTGAAGAACAGGGAAGCAGTCTTGTCGGTTCGGATAATTCCAGTATTCTTATTCCGATTACTACCGCCGGAAAAATAACGGGCAGTAATACAATTTCAAGCTTTTATGTGAAATCTTCCGGCGCCGATACTGTTGAAAGGGCTGTAAACTATATTGAAAGCTATCTGTATAGTCTGACAAAAGATGAAGACGCATATTCAGTAAACAATCAATCGGAAGTTTTAGACGCTATGGATGATGTGAACAGTACAATGAGTCTGCTTCTCGGCGGCATAGCGGCAATATCTCTTGTAGTCGGCGGTATCGGTATCATGAACATTATGCTTGTTTCCGTAACAGAACGTACACGGGAAATCGGCATTCGTAAAGCAATAGGAGCTAAACGCAGGCATATCCTTACTCAGTTCCTATGCGAGGCATGCATACTTTCCGTATTAGGCGGTCTTATCGGTCTTGGACTATCCGTATTGATTGTCAGCGGATATAATTTCCTTACCGACAGCGCTGCGGACATAAACCGCGCTATTGCTTTTGCGGCTATTGCGTTCTGCGCTGTAATAGGCGTTGGATTTGGCAGCTATCCCGCTGCAAAGGCTTCAAAATTACAGCCGATTGACGCGCTTCATACGTCTTAATAATATCTAAAACAATTCAAGGCAACGTTACACTATTAATAAGTGCGGCGTTGTCTTGAATTTTCATAAAATTATGCTTTTTTCTTTAGCTTATCTTCAGGATAATATGATATTATAAATATAAAGGAGGCTGCCCTATGAGAATTTTAATTGCAGAGGACGATGCAAGACTGCTGAAATCACTATTGCATATTTTTAAAAAAAATCAGTTTATCGTTGACGGCGTATCAAACGGAAACGACGCTCTCGATTATGCACTCACCAATAATTATGACGGTCTTGTACTTGACGTTATGATGCCTGGACTTGACGGTGTTGAGGTTCTGAAGCTTCTCAGAAAACAGAATATCGATACGCCTGCAATGTTTCTGACTGCAAAGACAGAAGTATATCAGCGTGTTGAAGGACTTGATGCAGGCGCGGACGATTATCTCTCAAAGCCGTTTTCAACCTCGGAGCTGCTTGCAAGGGTACGGGCTATGCTGAGAAGAAAGAATAACTACGTTCCAAATATAATTAAGTTTAACGGTTTGAATCTGAATTGTTCAACATATGAGCTTTCGTGCAATGCACTAAATGTTATACTAAGCGGAAAAGAGCTCCAGATCATGGAAATGCTTATACAGCGTCCAAATTACATCATTTCGACAGAAAGTATCATATCCCATATATGGGGATGGGATACGAATTGCGATATAAGCGTTGTGTGGACGCACATTTCCAATCTTAGAAAAAAGATAAACAGTATAAAAGCTCCTGTTGAAATCAGATTTATCCGCGGCGCTGGATATATTCTGGAGGTTCAGACATGATATACAGTTTAAGACGTAAGTTTATACTGATATGCACCGCATCTTTTTTAACTGTATTGCTTATTATGATTGGAGTTATTTTCGCAAGTAATCGCATAAAACAGAATAACATGATAGATATGATGTGCGATATTATTTCGGAGAACGGCGGAGCGTTTCCCGAACAGCCCACACCGGAATTCAATAATATTGAGCATAGCCGGCCTATGCCCGATTTTATTGATCAGGAAACTCCGTTTTCAATCAGATATTTTATCGTTTATTATGATAAATCGGAACGGATCAGCAAGGTAGATACAACGTTTATTTCCAGTGTTTCAGAAGAAAATGCCAAACAATGGGCAGATATAGTTGTTGAAAAAAACAAAGAACGAGGCTGGTATAATGATTACCGTTATAAAATTTACGAAACTAACGGAAATCCCACCGTTGTCTTTATAAACGGCAGTATGTTTCGTTCTATGAATATTTCCTATATGTTGTCAACGGCAGGCACATTTGCGATCAGCGGATTAGCGGTAGTTGTGCTGATTATCATTCTGTCAAAATTCGCTGTCAGACCTGCTGCTGAAAGCTATGAAAAGCAGAAACAGTTTGTCACAGACGCTAATCACGAATTGAAAACGCCGCTTACGCTGATACTTACAAACGTAGATATTGCCGAATCAGAGCTTGGGAAGAACGAATGGCTTGACGATATCCGCTATGAGGGACAGCAAATGAGCGCGCTTGTAAATAAACTTGTCACCCTTTCACGAATGGACGAAGAAAAGCAAAATGAAGGCTTTGAAAGCTTTAATCTGAGCGAGGCGGTAAATGATGTATATTCTGAATTTTCTGAGTTGGCAAATTTGAAAGGCAAAAAAATATCATCTGAAATTATTGATAATGTGCTATATTACGGATGCGAATCCGAGGTACGTCAACTTGTGTCAATTCTACTTGATAATGCAATAAAGTATTGCGATGAATCCGGTGAGATCAGACTTGAACTTCATTATAAAAAACACCCTGTAATTACCGTCAGCAATACGTTTGATAATGTAAATAAAACAGATTTGGATAAGCTGTTTGATCGCTTTTATCGCTCGGATAAAGCAAGGACCTCCGGATCGGGATTTGGAATAGGTTTATCAATAGCTCAGTCTATTGTTCATCGGCATCACGGAGATATTCTGGCAATAAGGAAAGATGACAATACGATTTGTTTTAGAATAAAATTATAATACATCTCCATTAGATTTTGAGGAACAAAGATTTTGTCCAGATCATCAGATATAAGTTTAGAATTAATTCTAAACTTGCAGGGTGGATAAAAATGAGCAATGGTGTTTAATATATTTACTTCAGATGAAAACGCCAACCATTCTTTATATGTTTCTGGAATGGATATGTTGTTTTCGTTTTCTCATTTAGTAATTTCTTCATCCGATTCCGGAGGTAAAAACCATGATGCCTTTTCTCCGTATTCCGGTGCAAGTTTCTTCATCTGCAAACGTAATTGTTATATTCATTGAATCATAATTTTCATCGTATGCAGTCAAATAATAACTATTATAAATGCTGCTTGGTCTATCGGTTAACGCTATTTCAAATTCTTTTTTATACTTTTCTTTTAAATATTCCTCGACTA
>OLZQ01000010.1_pt1 | contig 155888 bp, 157 predicted proteins | sample 1644511 | NCBI WGS metagenome assembly OLZQ01 (sample SAMEA103958132, study PRJEB25191) | human gut metagenome | biome: human-associated habitat [ENVO:00009003]; feature: intestine environment [ENVO:2100002]; material: feces | place: Germany | collected 2013/2015 | reverse complement strand
AAATTTAAACAAATTATTAATCAGAATTCTGTTGCATTTGCAAGTTGAATTCAGCCCCTGAAATGCGAACCCGACGAAAAATATACCTATCAGGGAGCAAACTTGCTGGTAGACGGCTTGCAGGGTGACGATAATTATCGTTCGGGACGCTATATCGGTCTTTACGGACAGAACTTCGATGCAATTATCGACTTGCAGGAAACGAAAGAAATATCTTCGGTCTCACTCGGCACATACCTTGTTCCGGGAGACTATATCTTCGGTCTGACCGGTTTGGAAATATATGGTTCTAACGACGGAAGCGCATACAGCAAGATTGCCTCGAAGACCATACCGGTACTGGAAAAAGGCAGCAAGAACAATGTACTGAAACGTGATACGGTAAGTTTCGGAAAGACCAAAGCACGCTATGTACGCATTATCGGAAAAAACACTCCGGTACTTCCGAAATGGCATCCGGGTGCAGGTAAACGAACTTATCTATTCCTTGATGAGATTACTATCGACTAAATTTAACAGACGATCACCGGAATAAGCCATCGACCGTATCATTACATAAAAGGGGTAACTCAAAAGTCAAATTTCATAAGGATGAGCTTATAAACAGTAAGTTAATGCCTTATTATTAAGAGCCTTGTCATGGCCCCGAGTAAACTGCACCCCGAAAGTTAGACAAAAACTTTTGGAGTGCAGTTCTGTTGATTCGAGGGGCTTTCTATATCATCTGTTTCCACGAGACAATTTTCTGTTTTAGCCGTTGTCCGTATCCTTTATATCATCGGGCTTTCCCCTTTATTTCACTGTTGTATCTTATCTTATTCTTTCCCTTATCTCGTTTCTGATACTCCCTTCCGGCTGGATTTTTCCATGCAAAGGTACAGCAGGTAAATCCGACAGTTTCACGCTTCAGTTGTTCTTCCTGTGGCATGTACGGATTCGGAAAGAACCTGAAAATCTTGCACCGTTCAAATACGCTTTGGAAGCCTGTTGCTTGGATAATGTACAGACTTTCAGTCGCCGATACATCACGCTCGAAAAAGCATTGCTTCATTGCCTGAACGGTTTCAATGAGAATGCGGTCATTCCGAACCGTTACCAATCCCTGCAAAACTATTTTTGCAGACATACACATGGCAAACGCTAATCCCCGGCAGAGGATTGTCTTGCAGTACAAGTCTCCGATCCTGTAAAACAGGTTTCGGAGACTTTATTCTGCACGGTCATTTCTCCGGTTGTCTTTCTATGTCGGCAGCTTCCTTGTTTAAGCCGGTACTCTATTCCTCTTATATTCAGCCGAATTATTTTTTATTCTATGATTTTTATTATAATTGTGTATACTTTAATGTTACTATTCATTCAATTTTACCCACTTTCGTTGGTTAGTACCAGACTCCATGACAAGACATTTTCCGTTTTCTATCATGTAAATGTGGGCATATTGGCAGGGGACAACCTCTTTCCCCTGCCGGTTGACAACACCGTTCCGGTACGTGTATTTGGCGACAGCTTTGACCGCTTCGGCATACTGGCCGCCACCCAAGTTGAAGCTTTCAATGCGGACATATCTGTCACAAGGAATAACCAACTTGGCTTCTTCTACGGTAGCACGTCCGGCAAAACCATCCTTTCCGCTTCCTTTGATATAAAGTTTCAGCCAATCGTCATATACATACATTTCATCATAGATTGGCTCGAGCACAATATTTCCGTCCGGGTCTATCATGCCATATTTCCCATCAAGGGAAACTTTGAGCAGGTTGTCCCTATATTGCTCTATTTTGTTATAAACTTGGGATGTGACTTGCTTGCCTGTCCGGTTATCCACCAGATAACAAAGACCGTCTTTATAAAGCGCATACCTGTTTCCCGGCAGTGTTCTCGAATAGTCGTATATGGGCGGAATGACCTCTTTTCCGTTCGAGTCAATGTAGCCAACCTTGTCGTTGAGAATGACATGGGCAAGGTTTCCGTCTGCAAACGCACCTATTTTCTCGTATTTGCATGGTGCCAGTACATTGCCTTCAAAGTCCATCAGACCGTATCTGGAATTATACGAGATGCGGTAATAGGGAGTGTCGTCTTTCGTGCGCAGCACTATCAGGGGCTTGCCTTCTTTATCCTCTATGGTATAGTAACCGTATTGGCAGGGCAGAATCATTTGTTTCTGCGCATTGAGGAAACCCTCCCTGCCGGCTTGGTTAACAACGAATAGCCCGCTTTTCAGTTGTTCTATTTTATCGTATTCAAACGGCACGAGCACTTTACCCTCCGTATCGATGATGCCTGTCTTTCCGTTCTTTACCGCATAGGCTTCGTGTGAGGCAAACGGCGTGATACGTTCATAAATGCAGGGAATGATTTCCCGGTTTTCCTTGTCGATGAAACCATACAGCTCCTCTTTTGCCACCAATGCCCTGCCTTGGTGGAAGTAAGCAGCCTGAGTATATTGCAGCGGGATGACGATTTCTCCTTTACGGTCTATGTACCCAAAGTACCTGCCCACTTGCACTACTGCCAAATCTTCGGAAAATTCTTCGGCATAATCGTATTTGCCTTCTATCCATTCCTTGCCTTTTTCATCGACATAGCCGAATTTCCCGTTTTCGCAACGGTGCGGTATAAGGGTAGATGGTGGTTGACTGTTACATGACACTATGAGCATAAGCGGAACAGCCAAGAATAAATGTTTGAGCATACTTCTGATCGTTTTCATAAATCTAAATTAGGTTGGACGATGTTTAATTTATTCTGATATATTGAGAACCCTCCTTTCGCCACGTCTTGCCTGAACCTGTTACATCTTTGTAGATTCCAAAGCCATGTTCGTAGGCTTCATACGTACCGTCATAATCTTCAATTATGATATTTCCGCGACTTCCATTGCTCCCTCCACTGCCGGAGAATGCTGCCAGCCCCAGCCACAGTAAAGCTCCAAGTATCAAGGTGCTCAACATTCCAAGAAAAGAAATTCCCAAACCAAAAGCAAACATCGTGAACGAAAGGCTCATCCAAATACCACAATCTCTTAACAAATAGAGCAATACTGCCATATAGGCAACGAAAGCAAGTACGAAATGCCAAGTCTCGTTAAAGAACGGAGCTCCTGGCGAATCAGGGGTGATACTGTCGTATCTATTGTAATTAAAAATACCTAAGAACAGGATTACTCCTACAATGATAAAGATACCAAACAGAAGTTTTCTCCAAAAGCCATCGAAAAGACTGCCCGTAAACTCCCGGTAAATAGTGTACTGGAAGAACAGGATGCCAATAGCTACAAAAAAATTGATAATAGTAAATATCCATCCTACATCCGAAGGGTCGCAGAACCAGACGAGTGCGCTGTCACTCCCAGCTCCGAACATGAACAGTTCAGCCCCGCCCCATAAAAGGCAACCTGCGTGGAACAACGATCTGGTATCTGTACGTAGTCCGATGAAGGCAATGACGGCAAACAGCAATATGGCAAAAGGGGTATAATGCCGGAGTTCGGAAAGACCGACTGTGGAGTAAGATGTTCCAGCCGGAGCAGCCAGAGTGGAGAAAGGCTCAAGGTATTGTTCATGCACATAGCCCGTGCGACCGTCATTCAAAGACACTTGTGCCCAATCATCTTCGCACGCCGTCACCTGCACGAGATCTCCATTGGACAACGACCCGATTTTAGCCCCACCCGGTGCATTGCGCACATTGAGCGTGGAGTTAACGTTTACCCGATATAGACCGGGAGCAATGGCGGCAAAAGCGGTCATCGCAAAAAGGACTACCGCCAGCATTAATAAAAATCTTCTCATGGCAAAACGAACGGTTTATCAAATGACGACTGGCGCAATCTCCATAAGACTGCCGCACATAATGCAATCCAACACAGGTCGATGGCAATATACCCGCATGGCAGCGGAAACATGTTCAGCAGGATAGATACCACCATAACTGTCGCACCCGCAATGCCTAATACTTTGTCTTTCTTAAACAGTAAGGCAAAGACAATGGCAAATGCCAAGAAAGCTGCCCAAAGCGCCCAATTACCGTAATAATTCAAATCGTTCATCCAATTCCAATTATTCCCTACACGGGACGAAAGCAGAAGCCACATAAAAGGATAATCAGACTTGCCTTCCGTTTCCCAATAATTCTCCAAAGAACGGTACATTTCATCTCCGTCAAAACTGGATACCATATACAAGTCGTAAACGGTATTCACCAAAATCGGAACGAGACTGACACACCACAGCACAAAAGCCGTTTCGCCCAGCCACTTGTTTACGTGTACTTTCACTTTGGCGAAGAAAAGCGTCGTGAAGAAATAAAAGCAAACTGTGTAAGGAAAGTTAAGCCACACATAAAGAGGATATAGGGTAGTCGTGCTGTTTCCTCCGAACTCACTATACCAACCAACCTTTACCATTTCATCCTTACCGAAACCGGACAGGAACATCAGATTGACTAACAGCACATACGCCGTAGTCAGCAGCATTGCGGTTATAATTATTTTCGTTTTCATATCCATAAGTTTTAGCTGTTTATTCGTGTGCATGGAGAGTGATGCCCTGACAGTTCACCCGTTGTTTTACGAATTGGTGGTTGCCGTCCTCAAAAAATGCTTCAAACGGGTCTGAAGAAAGATTGTACCGCCTGATATAAACATCCATGTACAGGTCTCCTATACGAAGTTCTCCCGCCCGTAGGGGATAGAGTAATAACTTCCGGAACACCGCCACCTGATAATTCTTTCCATTCCGATGCTCTATTTGCCATGCGCTGCCCCGCAAATCTATCGGTTCTATTTTGAAATCGTCCGAAGAGATGAGTTGTTCCATATTGGCGAGGCTATCTGCAAGGGATGTGGTATATAACTTGCATTCCAACACGACGGGTTCATTTATACGAGGAGAGCGTTCTGATACGTTCATTGTCATAAAGACATCCGGTTTTGGTTGTGGGTCGGAAGAAGGAGGTAATTTCCCGTCAGGTACGACATTCACTGCGAGTTGCTGCGAATGTAGCTGATGCCCGTTCACCACAATACTTGCAGAGGGAATGGAACACCTGCCCACCTGTAATGCCTGCAACACATAAGTATAAGACTCTTGATATTTCCGGTTTATTTCTCCATCTACTTTTTCCACATTGGTGGCACTGCTTTTGGTGGGGCCAAGTAACACCTTAAAGCCTTTCAATTCGGGCACAGCAAGATTCTGTATTTCAACAGTAGCAGGTTTCTCCGGGAAAGATACAATAAATGTTAGCCGGAACTGTTTATTAATTTCGATATTCTCCGGAGCAGAAACTGTAAACGTAGGATCATTATTTGCGTATGCTTTTGCCGCTGTTCCGATAGCGCATAAGCAACATACCCATGCAATAAGTCGTTGGGAAAGAAATGTCTTTTTTGCGTGAACCGATAATTTATCCATCATCCTAAGTTCTTTTATGTCTTCCCAGTCCTTAGAAGGCTGTTATTAAATAATAAAAGCGTGAACTGCAAATGCCACGTCTTAAATCGAAGGTCGTAGGAAACCTGTAGTACAGATATGGATATAGCAGCCCACGCTATAGCGTGAGAACCACTATGCCTTCCTTGTACTACATCTGAAAATTTCCTACGTTTTCGATTTACAAGATAAGCATAACGCTTCTTTCTTTTCTAAATATGTCTTGGATAGAGTTGCCTCAATCCGATTGCAAATATACGAAAAAACTATCAATAAACTCTTTTCCTGATTAGAAAAGAAATTGCTATTCAGTAAATTATATAACTTGAACCTTATGACCGCATTTGGCGACTGCATAATATGCACATAAAAAACGGCCTCGAATGATTATTCCGAGACCGTTTCTGTCAAATTCAAGTTATATCAGTCCTTTATATGGCAAGCGCGTTTTCAAAGGTGCGTCTTGTGGAATGTCATAATATTGCTTTTCTATCTCTTCTGTCTTGTATAGAGGAAGAAAGCCGTTTTTGTCGTAATACTTAAGCACCCTTTCCTCGTTGTACGCATCCACTACGATAAAGCGGCATCCCGTTTTATTGTCCTCGTGACGGAACCAGTCTTTTATAAAGGTCATCAGTTGCTGTCCTACATGGCTCGGTGTGCCCTGATATTCCCGGTTTACCCCCAGTCTTCCTATCAGTACAGCCGGGTAGCTACGCCCACGTTTTGGGTTTACGATATTACGTTACAAACGATTTTTGTCATTGGAAGAGATTAATTTGGTCTTGATGCTGTCATTAGCCAAGGTAAACAACGCTACAATACGGTGCGGAAATTCAGTCGTCACCCAACATTAAGTTTTCCCTAAAAGTTCATCCGCATATAAATCGGCATCATGAAGGAAAAAATCATCAAGATCATCCTCGCCGCAAGTGAAAGGGAGACACTTTTCCCGCACTTCCCTGTATAGGCAAGCATGACGCAATCATCGTATAAAGAAATCCCGTTCATTGTTAGTTGAATCGGAATGAACGGGATTTCTCCAATACCTTTTGTAGCCGTTTCTTGGCCGCCACGGACAACTGTGGAGTTACCTTTACGGCATTCTTTTCTGCATTACGCACGAAATCTTCTGCCGTAGCACCTTCCAAAACCGGAATATTCTTAATCGTTATAACCATAATCATTAATTTTATGCAAATACTACTTTATTACCATACAACAAAATGGTACGCTGAATTTAACAATAACAGGGCTATATCAATTCACAAACAATTTGCCACTTTTTTATGTGGTTATTCTAACCATATTACATTCCTCTTACTATCTTGTCGTCGCTCCCTCGCCGGTTAGATTTTCCCATGCAAAGGTACAGCGGTCGTCCGGCGTCAAGCACCACTGTGCTAACGGCTCTTGAATTTGCCCGGCAGCCTTCCGCAAATCAAAGATGGCCTTTCAGTTCCCCGACAGGCACGGGCATGTCGGGTTGGGTATTCCGTGAAATTCTCGGCCGTTTGCTTGCCTTTCCGTCCTTTTCCCGCTGTCTGGCTTGCATGTAAAATCTCTCCCGGCAAGGAAAGCCGAAAGGCTTCCGAAGGGAGGGAAAAGAAAAGCAAGTTCAACAAATTAAAATTCAAGGTTATGCACAGCAAGATTTTTCAAATTACTCGAACCCGAGTGGACAAGGACAACTACCTGAACGAGGACACCCTCATGCAAGGCGATGACAGCTTTTTCGATTATTGCGCCGAGATTGACGACGAAGAACGCCAGTACCATATCGACAACTTGGTAAACAATATTCTGCCCAAAGGCATGTTCGAGTTTGTTTCCGACGATACCATACGATACAATGGTGGTGCGGCACAATGGAGAGAAGATTTTGTCGCAGACATTCGAAGCAGGGCGGAAGCCGTTACCCCCGAAAGCGTGCAAGAATGGATTGGCCCGGTCTATCAGCTCGAGAAATTTCTGAAAAACCCGCTCGATACCGCCTACTGGTTCTACATGGACGAAGAGGGATTGCAATCCCACGCCGAGCAATCCTACGAGTTCCTGCGACAGGTATGCGAATTTGAACCCGGCACGCTACTCTATATCGGCGGTGTTATCGACTATCATTTTTAACCTCAAAATGCAGAACGATGAAAGGTACGGAACATTTCAAACAGACTATCAAGGAATACTTGGACGAAAAGGCACGGACGGACAAACTTTTTGCCGCGTCGTATGCCAAAGAGAGCAAGAACTTGGACGATTGTATCACGTTCATTCTCAACCAAGTCAAGGCAAGCGGCTGTTGCGGAATGACTGACGACGAAGTGTGGTCGCTCGCCATTCACTACTATGATGAAGACAACATCGACGTGGGAAACCCCATTAGCTGCGGTGTCGTGGTCAATCACAAGGTAGAACTGACCGAAGAAGAAAAGGCACAGGCTCGAAAAGACGCGCTGAAAGCCTATCAGGAGGAAGAAATGCGCAAGATACAGCAACGCCACAGCAAGCCGAAGCCGACTGCCAAAGCTGCACAGAGCAACCAAACAGAACTTTCACTTTTTGATTTCTGACCATGAAAGCACGGACGAAATTCCAACAACGGGTAGCAGCCGCCAATGGGCGGTTGCTGCCTATCACAGAGAAGCAGACAGAATGGGCGTTCCGGCATACCGTCAGACATTATGCTTTTCGTACCCCCAGCGGACGGACGACCTGCCTTGATTGCGGATATCGGTGGAACGAGACGAAAACTAAACATTGCCATTGTCCGAACTGCCATGCCAAACTGACGCTCAAAGACACGCTTTGCCGCAAGACGGACGAGAAAAGTTATTTTTCCGTCATCACCACGCAGGACGGATTTCAGGTACAGCGGATTTTCAGAATGACCGTTTATTATCACAAAAGCCGGAAAGCTCGGACGGACGTGTGCGAAGTGGCGAGGTATTGGATGGACGAGAACGGGAAAACCGCTCTGACGGCCTTACAACGGGCAATGGGACGTTACTTGGATTGTTTTCTATACGGGTCGGGGCTGGAACTGCGGAATGATAACTATGTGTATCGCCACATTGCCGACTGCTATGTCTATCCGAAATACACGGTTATTCCGAAGTTACGGCGTAACGGCTTGAAAGGTTCGTTTTCAGACATCGCCCCGCAAAAACTGATGAAAGCCCTGCTGTCGGACAGCCGTGTGGAAACGATACTCAAAAGCGGACGCAAACGCGACCTCAAGTATTTTATAGACCACGCACAGGATTTGGATTTATGTTGGTCATCCTACAAAATCGTGTTACGCCAGAAGTATCGGATAAAGGGCATGGGAATATGGGCAGATTATCTCCGTATGCTCGACAGGTGCGGCAAAGACTTGCACAACGCCCACTATGTCTGCCCTGTCGATTTGAAAGCCGAACACGACAAGTACCAGAACAAGGTGCGTATTCTCCAAGAACAGGAAAAACGCATGGAGCAGATGAAACGGGCGAGGGAAAACGAGGCACGTTTCAGGGAGTTGAAAGGCAAGTTCTTCGGTCTGGAGTTCACGGATGGGACGATAGTCGTCCGTGTACTGGACAGCGTGGAAGCCTACTACGACGAGGGCAATGCATTACATCACTGCGTAGGACAGTGCGAATATTACCTCAAACCGGATACGCTGGTATTCTCCGCACGGATAGAAAACAAGAGGGTCGAGACCGTTGAGTTGAGCCTCGAAACATTCAAGGTGCTGCAGTCGAGAGGGCTGTGTAACAAAAATACGAAATACCATAAACGGATTATGAACCTTGTGCATAAGAACATCGCACTTGTCCGAAAGCGTATGGCCGCCTGATACCGGCTGCTGTCGGTCAACCACCTGCCAATCGGGACAGGTGGTTGTTTATATTCCGGCCGTTGCCGCATACTTTTGTAGGTAGCGAACTACATTGAATCAGCCATTTATATGCCATGAGCAGGCAGGACGTTTATAGTTTGCTTCTCCCTTTTATACCGTCGGATTATCATTTCCTCGAAGCTCGTCACCGCCACAGACTGTTTTTACCGTGCAAAGGTACGGCGGACGAACGGCAGACCAAGTATCGCAGAGCTACCTTGCTGAAATTTGACGAAAACTTTCCGGAATCACAGATTTCGGTATTTCATAAAATTTCATCGGCGGTTCCTTGTTCGCGGTTCTTGCTTCCGCCGTCGGGTATCGCACATAAAAACCGACCCTGCGGCAGGCTGAAAAGCTCGGAACAAAGGGAAATAAAAAAACGAAACGATGACAACAACAGAACAAATTATCGCAGTAGCCACAGGATTGGGCTGGCAAGTATCGACAACGAAGCACGAAAATAGCGTGGTGTTCGATTTTCAGCAATATACGCCCAAAGGGCAGGACTTCAACGTCTCTGTTGAAATGAAAGACGGGGATTTCGACGGGTTTCTGTGCGGACTGGAAAATTTCTACGAAGGTTTCGACCCCGACTATGAAGCCTACCTGTGGATAGGCAATGACGGGCACGGCAAAAACGGTGCACCCTACTACATCAAAGACATCGTAACCGATATGGAAGAAGCCGAGAAAATGATAGAAACCCTGTATGAAACATTAAAAAAGCAATAGCATGAGAATGAAAACACTTTACACAAAAGATGCGGAAAGGGCAGGAATAAGCCGCTTTCCAAATTTCCACAGGACAGGAAGCATCGCCGGAATGAAAGAACTGTATTATGGCAAAAACGCCCTTTTGGTACGTTGCGGCAATTACATCTACAATGTATCGAGTGAACCCGAAATTTATTATAACATAGCACATTAAATAATATTCATTATGGAAAGGACAAGTTGTAAGACAGATTTTCAGAGTTGGAAAGGTATAATGGCTCTAAAATTACTTTGCTGCAATATAGTTGCAGGCCGTTTCGATTGGAAGAAATATTGTTGCCCACAACCTTATTGTGGTCAGGAAATTTGCGTCATACCGCTACATTGCTCCTATGGACAGATAGGCTATACCGTGTATTTCCCTTATGCTGATATGCCGGAAGTGGAATATGATTGGGAAATGAACAAATTAACTATCGACAAAGAGAACTGGGAAAGCTATTTAACGTGAGTATAATTCAAAATATAGCCAGTTGCCCGTCTTTGAAAAACATACATCAATGGCGGGCTTCTTTCAAAAAACAGTATGTTGTTATGGTAGAAAGGGAGTTGAAAATAAAGTTATATTAAAGGAGCGGGGCATAGAATATTCAATATCTTTATCTTCAACCATATATTTTCCCCGAAATTGAGCAATTTCTTTGCAAAAATCATCTGCCATACGATAAATCTCCGTAACTTTGGTCTCTGAAAATATCATGGTAATTGCTTAAATGTCGTTAATTGAATACTATAAATTCAATGCTTTTATTGCTATGTGCCTAATTTATTTACAGAATTAGAATTGAAAGAATATGACACAGACTTTTTATACCAAATGGCAATTTTCTGTCCTTGCAGATGCAGGGGGTTATGTATCAAAGGAATACAATAACTTCCAAACGGCGTTGTTGAGTGAAATATCCAAATATGCAAAAGCCGTGGATGCGGCAGTTGTAGCCGAGAGCAAGGGGCATTACCTTACAAGTTGCTTTATTGAGCGTAACGGTAAATTCGTGTACATAAGCCATTCTTCGGATGCGCGGATGGACGGTGGGGTAAAAATAGAACTTGATTCGTTCCTGATACGGACCGCCCGGCACGCAAAGGATTATACCGGTGGTATCAATCAATATTGCGATATGTCACAGCTACAGTCAATGATTGACAAACTGTTGTCTTAATGTAATGTATAAGAATGTGAGGTAGCGTTGAAGTGAAGCCACCTCACATTCGTTTCCGTTATCGGTGCAGACCGCTGATGTAGCTTTCCTCTTGCACTTCACCCTGATACTCCTCCATTTCGCCCAGTTTCTCGTTCACGCTTTGCAGGTTGGCCTCCATCGACTGACAATGGTCGTAAGCGAAGCGGTGTCTGTCGGGTATATCCGTACCGGTAAACGGTCCGGCATCGAGCGTGTCGGTTTCCCTGTTATACCAGACGAACAGATGTTTTCCGTTCGGCATCTCGAACATCGGGAGTTTCTGATGTTTCAGGACATCGAACTCTTCCGCCGCCATATCCTTGGCCACCTCTTTCACATCATCGCTGGCGTGGTCGGTTCCGTAACGCCGGATATGGTCTCGTACCTCCTGCTCCGTGTACTTCAGCATGATGTCGTAAGTGCCCCCGACACTTCCGTTGTACACTACGGCAAAGTCTTTATCCTCGATTAGCAGATCATCTCCCCGGTTCTGGAGGGGAGAAGCGAATGTATGCTGCTCGTCCATACCGTTGCCGTCGTAATACTCCTTGGCGAGTGCCAGCAATCCCTTGTAGTCGCCTTTGTCCTTCAATTCGTCCAGTTGCGTCGTGTCATCGGTAGATTGGAGATAAGCCACCGATGCGTAAAAGATACGTTCCTTGGTCGAGTGTTTGTTCTCTTGCTCTTCAGTAACATTTTGTTCCAACTCCTGTGCAATCTTATCCACCTTTTGGGTAACGATTGACGAAGCCCTTTTCACGTCCAGAAGCGTCGTCTTGATAAACTGTGGCGATTCCTTCAATTCATCGAGCCACCCTTTGAGGTATGCGCAACTGTCTTCCTTGATATGCTTGGTCATGCCATAGCGTTGTGCGATCAGTGCACTGCCGAGTTCGGCCACCAGTTCCTCGCGGGCATACTCTTTCGAGCCGAAAGATGTCGGCTGGAGACGGTCGAGAACACCCTCGGCGCCGGTGGAGTGGACCATTTCATGAAACAGCGTTCCGTAAAAGGCTTCTCCGGACTGGAACTGTTCTTTTTCGGGCACGATTATCTCGTTTCTCGTAATCGAGTAGTATGCTTCGTCCTGATGTTTCGGTTTGATGGGACAAATCCAAAGCTTGTCCCGAATCATCGTATCGACGGGCACGAAACTGAAATGTTCGCCGTTTTCGACCCTTTTCCCGTTCTCTACCTCCAACTGCTCCCACAACTCCGGTCGTGCCTCCCGCAAGTTGGTCTGGGCGACATTGAACACCCGGAACACCTGCATACGGGGATAAACATTGTATTGCGCCTTCTCCTCGTTGGAGAGCTTCTTGTAATCGTCATACTTGATTTTTTCCTTTGTTTCCTTGTGTATGCAGGTGAATGTGGTCAGCATCACGGGAAAGGATTTCTCACCTTTCAGCACAGATACCCTTGGCAGTTCTTGTCCGTCCTTACCGGGCTTGTTGAGCCGCTGCACACAGTCGAACGTACAGAAACGGGGAATCTTGTACCCTTCGTTCTCACAATGCAGGAGCAGTAGGCTCGGTATGGGACGCCTTGTCGTCTTTCGGCGATAGGTTTCCCCATACCTGCCTCCAAACCGAACGTACATGTCTCCATGTATTCGGCTTTCCGTTGGTAATGTCAATTTTCTGTTAAACATAGCTTTGAATCAGTGTATTGCATTTTTCGCATACTGCCAATGTCTTGCGTCCTCTCTTCAGCATTAATCTATTCCACTCCGTATCTGCTTTCAGTTTACAGAGTGTTCTGACATGGTGCATTATCAGTGGCACTTTATTTCCGCAAAGTTCGCACACACCGTTATTTAGCCTTTCTACAAGCGATGCCTGCGGCAGAAAATATGTATTCGGCATGTGGTCACATTCTGCAAAATCATTGACAGTTTTTCTTCTGAACCCCTCATTGTACAATACCCTGCACTTTTCTTGACCCTTGTTGTCCATATATCGGACAACAAAGTCCTGCCCTTCACGATAACGTTTCCATTCTTTACGCATGGTACTGTTATGTTTGTGTGCAAGAGTTTTAATGCAACTGCGTTTCATGATACCTCCGAAAGTACCTCCGACAGCTGAGATGTTATTGGCTATCGAATAGTAGTTATAGAACCCTCTTATTTCAAGGTTGTATCTGGCTATGATATCCTCCTCTTTCATGCTTGTTAGGAAGCCTCTGGATTCAGCCCACCATATTTCTTTGCCATTGACTTGTTTTATTGCCATAGCATTCATAGCGAGCAGTTTCTCCCTTGCAATTTCAGTAGGGACATGTAGCCTTACATTTCCGTTGAACATTCGATTCGTTCTACCGAGGCTATTCTTTACCTTGCTTTCGGAACGTTGTACATAAATTTCATATCCGAGAAATTTTGCCTTGTCCTGTGCGTTTGTGATTAAGGTCTTTTCCTCAGACAGCTCAAGTTTTAGTTGTTCTTGCATGTACTTTTTGAGGTCTGCCTTTATCGCTTCACAGTCGGCTTTACTGCCGATAACCCCTATAAGGAAGTCGTCAGCATATCTCACGTATTTTAGTCGTCTGTACTGTTCGTCCATGTCATTCCCATACGGGAGTTGTTGCATTTCTGTACGCATGTTTCTGATTTGCGAGATAAGGATTTTCCTTTTCTCCACGTCAATTTCGGCGTTCAGTTTACGTTTCAGCGAGTTTCTTTTGTTGCAAATACGGTTGTAGGCTGGATTTACCCGTCTCTTGTTACCCTTGTCGAACCTCTTGGCATACTCGTTCATGAACTTATCAAACTTGTCAAGATAGATATTCGCCAGTATTGGACTGATGATTCCACCTTGAGGTGTTCCCGAATAAGTATGATTGAACTGCCAGTGTTCTACATATCCGGCTTTAAGGAACTTTCTAATCAAGCGAATAAAGCGAACATCGTTTATTCTTTCTTCAAGTATGCTTATCAGTACGCTATGGTCTATGTTGTCGAAGAATCCTTTAATGTCTCCCTCGATGAACCATTTAGCCCCGACAAACCTTTTCTGAATGCTTGATAGTGCGGTGTGGCAGCTTTTGAAAGGTCTAAACCCATGTGAGGTGTATTCAAAATACCCTTCATATATGGCTTCAAGTATCATTCTTACCACCTCCTGTACAAGTTTGTCTTCAAAGGAGGGTATGCCCAACGGACGCATTTTACCGTTCTTCTTGGGAATATATACCCTCTTTGCCGGATTAGGTTGATATGTCTCGTTTTTGAGACTTGCTATAAGAGATTCTATTCTTTGAATGCTCATTTGGTCAATGGTCTTGCCGTCAGTACCAGGTGTCATATTGCCTTGCTTAGTGTAAATACGTTGATAGGCAACATAAAACATCTGTTCATTGAATAGATTTCGATACAGCCTTTCGAACCTGTAGCCCGAAACTTTGCTGTGTTCACATAAATTGTTTAATACTTGCTTTGGATTTCTCATAATGTCTCTCACATTATCCGTTGTTTGTATTAAAATTACCAACTGCTTCCCTTCGCCATGTACAAGGCTTTCCCTTGCTCAGACTACTACGGAAGCTCCGTTGCCATGTCGGGTATTCAGAGTCTTTACCCATAGCCTTTTGGCATCCCGATTTAGGCAATCTCCAGTTAGCACGCATAGTAACTATTGGCACGACAGATTGTCGGATGCGACTTTCGTTCTTTTCTTGCTTATCGCAAGTGCGTCGTGGTTGATACCTTTTGCCCATATTCCTAATGCTTTGGAATTGAGTACCACGAGAGGGCGTAGATATAACTGCCTTTCCGCCCACGCCACGCCTTATGCCGCTGAACTATCGTTGAACCAATGCAGGCTTCATCCTTATATCTGTCTTTCCCCCTCACGGAACTGTGTCGCATGACAGTTAGCCACACATTCCGTTTTACTGAAATGCTGTTTTCACCTTTTGCTTTCGCTCGGGGCTTATTCAGTTGGGAGTAGAACATATTGTATCCTATTCTAATCTCTTGCCACAGAGATATTTACTATGCGACCATTCTGGACGCACGCATCAGGGCATTCATACCGTTATACTCGCGCCCTGACAGGTTACGCGGCCATTGCAGTACACCCTCGGTAAACCACGGCTTGTGCCAATCTTTCTGGATGCTTTCGATTTTCTCGATCATCATCTCGGCAAAGAGGTCCAGCGCCTTATCCTCGCTGTTCGGTCCCTCCGTATTTCGCTTTCTATAACCGGCCATGACTGCTACTGATTGGAGTTATCCGATTCGGGAACATATTGCGTCAATTCTTCCACCCGGCAGGAGATGTCCGGCTTCCCGTTATGTGCCGAGACTGTCAGTTCGCCCTTGGCCTCTACCTTGACACCCGGTTGCAACCACTCTTCGCGTTGCCTGTCGAAGCAGAAGAAGCGCACCCACTGGTACTCGAAATTCTCATCGACCTTCTCGGTGCTGAATGCCGAGAACATCGTATAGGACTTATCCTTTTTGTCTTTCCGTTCCTCGATGTTTTTGCCCACCTTGCCGCGGAATGACAGTTCGCCCTTGATGGAATCTGCGATGTCTTTTGCCGTGGCGATACGGTCGGCAAAGAGGTTGAAATAGAGCTTTTCGCCCCGGCGTTTCAGGAACAGCGTCCCCGCAACCTCGACACGCAGTCCGTTTCGATAGCTGGATACCTTCTTTTGGGCACCCTCCTTGCTGACACTGATCTCGACCGTTTCGTTCCGGCCATCCTTACCTTGGATCACGATGCGGAGCGGAAAGGTCAGGAATGTTTTATCTTCCTTGGTTGTGCGCATCGAAGCGTCGCGGCTGATGGTGCCGCACGCCGTAATATTACACTTAATCATCTTCTTTTGTCTTTTTAGTGATACATAATCCACCGGACAAAGCGAGGTATCTTGAAGTTGAACATGCTGAAACCGTTTCCTAATCGGGTGCACGTATTCTCATGTAGATAATCCAGCCGGCAATACCCAGTTGAATGCCCACGATGACAAACGTCGCCGTCCAACCGAAGAGTCGGGAACAGAACAGGATATGCAGGGCGCAGGCGGACAACCCGGACAAATACCCGCAAAGTCGTATCATCACGCGTTTTATCATGACTTTTGGGATTATCTTTTCAGGTTTTCCGATTGTGCCCGTTGTTCGGACATTCCCCGTTCAAAGTTCTGCGAAACCGCCTCCGAGAGGATGATCGTGTTCAGCGTTCCGGTCACACGCAGTCGTTTGGCTTCTTCCGAAAGAGAACCGTCATTAAGCGTCACCGACAGGCGGCTTAACTCGGCAGAGGTCAGTTCTCGCGATACTTGGACGCTTCCGTTGTCCACTTGCAGGACAGCCCGCCCGTTTTCCCCGACCACGAGGTCGCAGGTTTTCATGCCCGGCAGCAGCGTTTTCAGGTCGATACGCCGGCTGTCCATCGCCTCGGAAATGGCCGCCTTTTGTTCTTCCTCGTTCTTGCTGTCGATTTGCGTCGCCAGCAACATCAGAGAGGTAAAAGCGGTCATGGCCATCTCCACGATAGGGTCGCTACACCCTGACAGTCCCACGCCACTGTCCTCCGAGGAGAGCAGTTTTTTCATCCATGCGTCGGGCGAAAAGTCTTTGCCAGCGACATTTCCTTCTGTTCCCTTATATCGGGCGAGCAGGTCGTTTCCGTTATGCAGCACCTGTTGTTTGATGTGACCCTTTTGGGCGATTTCAGCCAGATAAGCCGCCGGATCGACGTCCCGCTGTGTCCCGTCCGCATAAATCTGTTTGACGCCGAAGTGCAGATGTTCTCCCGTTGTTCGTGTTCCTGTGTTGCCGGATCGACCGAGCTTCTGGCCCGCCTGTACCATATCGCCTGCCTTTACGGAAATTTCGCCAAGGTGCATGTAGGTACATTGTACCTTACTGCCGTCCGGACGGGTGTATTCCACTGTCAGTGACTTGCCGCCGGGCGTATTATTTTTGCCATTGACAGCAATGACCTTTCCATCTTTCTCCGTGGCCAAGACTGCATCGCCGTCGCACCGGATGTCGATACCCTTGTGCATACGCTCCTTGCCGTCTGTCGGATCTTGCCGCATACCGAACGGTGAGGTGACGAATAGAAATTCTTTCCGTTCCACCGGAAACGAATACTCCGCCGCATTTCCGGCTTCCCGGAGCGGGTTCTCTTCCAAACCGAACCGTTTTCCCTGCGCTTCCATCTCCTGCATGACCTGACGGTCGTACTTTTGCAGCCCGTTCTGCTCGATGATACGTTGCAGGCTGTCGGCATAATGCCCGCCCGTGGCATAGCCCGCCTTTTCGAGGCCCTGCGTCCAGCCCTTGTAGTCGTCGGGAGAAAGCGAGAAACAGCGGGCATAGCGGCTGTTCTCTTTCAGGAAGCGTGAGTGGTGCTCATACGAATCGCCCACGCTGTCATAACTGCAGAACTTCTCGTTCGGCTTGTCATCGGAATACAGGCCGTACCGGCCACCCCCGGCAATCCATTCGGGCGTGGCCTTGATACCGAAGTGGTTGTTCTCATTCTGCGCCAGACGGCTCTGTCCGTTGGAACTTTCCAGTATGCCCTGTGCCAGCGTCACGGAGGCCGGAATGCCGTATCGCCGCATCTGTTCCATCGCATAGTCTGCGTATTGTCTTGTATATTCTTGATTCTTGTTTGCCATATTTCTACCTCCTCATGGTTGGACGTTGTTCGTTCTCGTTCTCTTCGTCGGTTGTTTCTGCAGGCCCGTTTTGCTGTGCCTTAGACATACCGTCACAATCCATCACGTATGCCCGTAGCGCATGAATTTGCTGCCTTGTTTCCTCATTGTCATGCTCGAATACCAATATGATTTTATTTGCATCATACGGAACGCGTTCTTTGCTCGGAGGCAGGTTCAGTTCGTTCGCAATGGTCTCCGCATCATACATGGAAGCGTAATAATTGTTCCCATGTTTGAAAAGGACAACCGCTTCCGGTTGTTCCTCTTTGATTTGCTCGTACTTACCATACATTTGTTCCGGTATATCTTTTATGGACAACTCTTTTAGGGATGAACCGGTTTTTTGGGCTTCTCCATCGGCTTGTTTCGAGTTCTTGTCTTTATCCTGTTGTTGGGTATCTTCTTCTTGTCTCTTTCCGGCAGTCACTTCCTGCGTCTGTCCTTTACGCAGCACATCGGCAAATAGCGTGGCCGCCAGATGGCATTTGTATTTGGCACGGTCCTCCGCCACCCACATGCGTTGCCATTGTTGCCGGGTGACGCTTCGGGGTTGTAATTTCTTTCCGTCAATGGTCGCCACGCACAGAGTCCCTTCTTGTTTGGTCTTGAACACGGACACGCGCTGAATCCGGTTCAGGTCAATGTCCTGCGCCCCGCTGCTGAACAGGTCCACTTTCAGGTCGGGTTGTGTTTCCGCCAGCGCATAATACTTGTGCGCCAGCTCCATGCGTACATTTTCGATATTGTCCATCGACTGTTTGAGTGTGGAGAAGAAGCGGTTCAGGTCGTCCTTGTCGGGATAGATACTGTACCCGCTCTGATGTTCGGGCTTCAGATACAGCGCCCAGCGGTTCTTGTCGTCCTGAATCATCTGTACTTGGTCGAAGCCGATTTCGTCCGCCCGTTTGACCGCGGGCGTTATGTCCAGTGTGGAGAGCATTTCCAGCGCCCAGTTTTTCAGCCGGGCCAGTGAGATCTGTTTTTGGGCGAAATAAGTATCATCGGGCCTGTACCCCCATGTGCCGTCAGGATTGAAGAAACGCACGTTTTCGATCCCTTCCCTTCGCAAAGCCCTGCCGATACGGGCCTTGTTCATGCCCGGCACTTCATTGTCCACTTCCGGCGACGCACCGGCAGGGAGTATCACGTCCGCCGATTTCGAGGACGGGTCGATGACGATGACAATGGTCCTGTCCTCCTTGTTCGGGTGTTTCCGGATCTCGTCGGCTACATAGAAATGCTTGGGTAGCTGCTCCTGCATGTCCGAGGTCTGCCGGCGGTTGCGCATCGTGGCATATTCGATTTTCTCGCCCCGTTCTGCCTTATGGATTACTTCGAGGGCGTTGTTCACGTCGCCTTCGAGGGCATCCATCAGGTTGGGGTTCTCCTTGAGTTCCCGGTTCCAGTAGTCCACCAGTTCAAGGCTTTTGTCGGACAGACGGGCGGGCAGCCCCAATTCCAGCATTTTGATTCCCGAAGCCACCTCCACGATTAGCCGTTCCTGTTTGAGGGCATCTTCCGAGGGACCCATGCCGTTTTTCATCACCATGCCTTCACGGGCCAGCCGTTGCTGGTGTCCTGTGGCACTTACGATTTGCCGCAGTGCCTCCTGTACATAATCGTTGTAGTGTCCGAAATCCCGTTGGCGCGGCATATAGACCGCATCGCGATCTGTCTCGTAATGGGGCATTCCGCTTCCGTCCGAACGCACGGGCACGAGATTATCCCTCATTTTCAGCAGGAAATCGTTGAAACGGATATGCAATCGCCGTTCGTCGGCCTCGGAATATCCCCGTTCCACGGCACTGCCGTCTTTCAGCAATACCATATCGTATTCCTCCTTATCCACGTAAGGCAGTGTCGTTTGGTCGATATTGAAGAGCGTGCGGATCTCCCGGTTATGTATGCCCTTGTACTGTTTCTGCACCTCCTCGTCCAGTTTCAAATAGGCATCCCGGCTGATGATGTCCTCCGGGTTGTTGCGATGGACGTACTTGTTCCAGTTGTAGAACAGGAACGGGACTCCCTGCTCGTGCTCGCGTACCGATGTGCCACGTGCCTTGGCATCGCTGTAAAGGGTGAACAGGTTGGTCTTGCACCCGTTCCGGTCCGAATGCAGTGCCATGAACAACCCGTTGAACGGGCTGACGGCGACGCCGCGCGGATAGAATTTCGGAAAGCCCTTGCCTGCGGCGTTGAGCCAGTGTCCTCCGGCATTCGACGCTTCGTTCAAAGCCGTGGAAAGCAACTCTATCTGTCGCTCCTCGGCATTCTTTTCTATTTGCGATTTCTCTTTCATACTCCAATTTTTTTGTCGGTTACGGGATTACTGGATGCCTCGCGTCCGCACGATGGTCTCCTGTTGTCCGTTGTCGTAATTCTGCGAAGCCATCTGGCGGAGACGGTCGCTTTGGACGAGCACGGCATTGGCCAGCGTGTTCAGCGGCAAGGCACCGGCACGGTAGGCGTCCGCCACCGTGGAATTAAGCTGCACCGTGCAGGGCACGTGGTCTATCGTGGCAATAAGGGTATTGCCTTGCAGTACCGGATTCACAATACGTGGATTGAGCGGCTCATCGGGATAGCGTCTGTACTGCACCTTTTTGTCGGTCGTGGCCACATTTCCGTTTCTCTCCGTCCTTTCTTTTCCCAGTGCCTCATGTCCCGCCTTGTTCAGCAGGTTCGCACCACCCAAGCCGATAAGCAACATCTTCAGCATCGGATTCTTGACGAATATGCCCGCCACGATACTCGCTATCGGCAGCAGGTTTTCTTTCAGTCCCAGCGATTGCGTCTTGCCTGTGAATATACCCAATAGCATGTCTGGCAGCATGGCCAACACACTGCCCGGATTACTCATGACTTCGCTGAAACCTTCCAGTCCGAGGAAACGGGTCAGCCCATCCCAACCGTTCTCGTTGGTCTGTATGGTCTGCGGTTCTTGCCCGGACGGCTCTTCCCGTATCGTTTTCTCGGTGGAGACTGTGGAAACCTGCACTTCTTTCGCCTCTTTTTCCCTCTGTTCGGATTCCTGACCGGCTTGTTCCGCTTCGGTATTCCCTCTTTCCAAGTCTTGCAGATAGGCTTCCTCCTGTCCGGGAGCGACCACCAACGGCACATCTTTATACCGTTCCGCCCGCTTCCGTTCTTCCCCGGCAGTTTCTTCCCGCCACGGCATATTTATACTGTCTGTTTTCCACCAATCCATAAAATCGAATGTTATAATCGGTATCTTTTTCTGTAACTCTCCGTTGGCTTCGGACAAGAGTGTGTTCTCTTTGGGTGGAATCGCCGCTGCTTCCTTACGGAATCCCTCGAACACATTGCTTTCGCTGCCGAACACCCCCTTGCTGATACACTCCTCCGCAGAGAGCGTCTGTGTCTCTTCTGCCCCGAAGTGATCGGCAACGGCCGAGATGGCTGTATCCGCTCCGATGAACCGTGCGAAGCTTGCCCATGAACCTGCACCGCCCAGCATGACGGTATCGGCTGAAGCCCCCAACACCCAACCTGCGCCTTTCTCCAACTTGCTCGGACGATAAGCGGCCTCTCCGCGCTTCTCTATCTCTTCGGCCAGCGGCGAGCGGCTTAACGCCTGCGGCAACCCCAACAGACTTGATTCAGCCGCTTTGCGGATGATGTAGTCCGCCGAGGACTTGGGCATACGTTCCTTTACCAGATGGTCTATCATCAGTTGCTCCACGCGGTAGTCCACGAAGGCGTAGGCGAGGTCGCAGCCCAATTCCTGCGACAGTTCATCGTAACGCTTGCGTCCGACTTCCAGCACGACGGTATCGCGCCACTCGCCGGCCATGTAGGCGAGATCGTGCTGTATTTCCTCCGACGAGAGAATCCGTTCCTTGCACATCCCGATGTAGTCTTCGGTTGTCTTGGAGTTCCATTCTCCTGTTACCTTGAGTGTTTGGTACGGGTCGGAGAGCGGTTGGCCCGCCGACGCCATCATGCCGAGTATGCCGCTTATGGAAGTCGAATACTTCTTCATTTCCTCGCCCTGCTTCTCGGTCAGGTAGGTTTGCGTCTGCGTCATGACGGGGACGAGATGATAGCGGAAATAACTGCCCATGAGAGTCTCTATTTCCGCAAACCTCCTGCTATGTTTGATTTCGTCCATATAATCAATATCTTTCTATATCATGTTTATCTGTTTCAGCAGTTGTTCCTTCGTTTGTTCGATGGCGTTGTGGTACACTTCCATTTGCTTGGGGAAAAACTCTTCGAGCCATGCATCTTTTTCGATACGGTCTTGAATGAAGCGTACCGCCTGTTCCCGTTCGATTTCCACCGAGGCTTCCCCTTCTTCCCGGTTGTTGAACCATGCTTTCGTCCACCAGCGGACTCCGGCGCGGTCGGGATAGACGGAGACGATCCTCGATATGTCGAAGCTCTGGATGTCGATGTCCAGCTCCGCCAGCGGGTCGATGAGTCCGCAGCCCGCTACAGCTTCGTCATGAAGTTTTTTTTTACCTCGCCGCCCATTGTGGAGAGGTACACCTCATGCCGCAGGGCAAGGTAGTTCAGGAAATCCGCTATCAGTAGGTTCTGAACTTTGCTGGCAAGCGGCATGGCTTTGCGCCCCAGTCCGAGGGGATTGGCTATGCTCGGCATCTGCTCGTAGAAATACTCTTTCATCGCTCCCATCGTGAAGATGTGGCGTAGCGACTGTTCCGTATGTGCGGGCACCGTGTACGCTCCCCGCTGCAAATCCTCCATGTAAAGCGGCAGAAAGCGGAGCATCAGCTCTTCTATTTCCCTTTGGTCCTTCTCGTAGTCGTTTGTTACCCCAGTTTCCGTATCGTAAAAACCTGCCGGGCCGTTGCCGTCGGTTTCCTGCAAAGCCTTGATGTTGCCGTACAACATGGTCAGGAACTCTATCGGGTTCAGCTCCTCGCCCTTGAATTTGACTTCTATATGCAGCCGTTCACCGCTCAAAGCCACCGTTTGTCCGGCTTCCACCCGCTGTCCGAATTGGGCGAACACATTCGACAGATGACCGTATGTCACCTCGTACCCGCCGTAACGGACTGTCTGGCAAATGCCGTGTACCGGGTCGTTTCCCACGCCCGACACGATGCCGCTGGCCACAGCCGACAGCATGTAGCACCGCGCTTTGAAGTCTATCCCGTGATGAAAGAACTTTTCTCCCGTTGTCGGGTGTACCTGCTCACCGTAACCGAGCGACAGTTCCACGTCTTTTCCCCGCGGCTCTTCGAACGGCATACAGTAGCCGCTGTCCGAGTGCAGGATCATTTCTTCCGTATATTTCATTGTGATATATATTTTTTATGTGTTCCTACCTTCTCATTCCTCCGCTTTGCGCTTGTTCCTCCGGAGAGAGTGTCGGCGTCTGTGTCCTCGATACCGTTTCCGAGGGAACCGTGCGGACAACGCCCGCATTGTTACCGATAAGCATCATGCCCAGAAACAGACCGGCGATTTTACCCAGCCAGCCGGAACGTCCGAACACGAGGTACGCCGCCGCAATCAGTCCTGCAATGTTCAATCCCGACACATTGCCTCCTCCGAGGTTTCGCAAAAAGCCGCTGAGCATGTTGAACAACCCACCGCCGGAGGCTTCCCGCAGGAAGTTCGATACCCCGTTCAGTTTCGAGTCCGCGCCTCCCACAGCCTCGCCTATGGCAGAGACCGTCTCTCCGGCTTTGTCTTTCAGTTCCTTCATGTCTTCGGTCGTACCTGCAAGGGCATCCGTGGCGGATTTGCCAACTACGGCCTCACTGACGATCCGTGCGACACTTTTGTCGGTGGTCAGTTTTTCCCAGCCCACATAGCCGACGGCAGCTCCGGCGGTAGCCGTCTTGACCGCCTGCCCGGCTCCCCGAAGGGTCTGCGAGGGATGCAGTACCGCATGACCGGCACTTTTCCCCGTCGCATTGGCGGCCTTGCCCATGCCTTTCATGGCCTTTCCGCCGTATTTCAATATCGTATCCCAAGCTCCCATATTTTTATTCTTTTTTAGGGTCTAACATTTCTTCCATTTTGCCGCCATCGTCTTTGGGCGGCTTTCACGATGTCGTACTTGTCTGCGACAGGGCGTGCGCCCTCGTCGATTTCCCGCCAGATGTCGCCCATCGTGGTATATTTCACGGCTTTGGTCAGCCGTTGCAGCGTCCGGTTCATCGACCGGAGTTTCGGGCGTATGCCGAACACGATCTCCATACGTTCCCTTTCCGTCATCTTGTTGTCCGACAGGCAGGCCGTGCGGATGTCGTTCACAATCTCCACGCTGTTCAATATCATCTCCCGATAAATCTGGTTGCGCCGCGTGGAGAGGGCAACGGCCAATGCGTTGGTCGAATGTCTGCTCAATTGTTTGGTGAAGTCGCCCATGTTGTCTGTAAGCTGCGATATTTCATGGTAGAAACCGTAAATCTGAGCCGCATAGCAGACAATCGAGCGGAACGAGTTCAGGTAATTGTTGAACTCCCGTTGCAAGTCCGTCGTGCCTTCCACTTCTTCCTTCGTCCACACATGCCCTGTAGTTTGCATCAGCATGACCTTCTCTTGGTTTTTCAGTTCCTTCTCGGCCTTGTTGGTATAAACCAGAATCATTCCCGCAAGGGTCGCATCGTTCTGCGCCTGTACCTTCGAGATACCGGCGCACAGCAACAGAATCCATATCGAGATTATCCGCTTCATCGTTCTTCGTTTTTTATTTCCCTTCTTTTCAACGGGCGATGGCTGCCGCCCTGCGCCAGCGGGACATGGCCAGACGGGCCACCTCGCCGTTGCTGCGATCTATCATACCCGCCGTTATGTTGTTCCACACGTCGTTCAGGGTATAATAGCGCAGGCTCAAATAGAGCAGATGCAGTTTCCGGCTGAATGCCGCAAGCTGATCGTTCAACGCCCACAGGGTTTTGCTCCGTTCCGCCCCCGTGAGCATGTTTTCCGTTCCGCCTTTGGCCACGGCATCGTTCAGCAACGTGAACACGGAAACCAGTTCCGTCGCCGTCTCGATATAGAGGTTGTTCATGTTCATGCTGGCAACGATACCCTGCGGATTGTTCCGTATCGCGTTACCCAATTTTCCCAGTGTGAGGAAAATCCGCACGCCGTCATTATAGAGGTGCGTGCAGGCTTTCAGTGACGAGGCATAGCCGCTCGCCGTCTTGAGATAGCTGTTGTACTGTTTCTCCCACTCGTGTATGCGGTTGAACTCTGCTGCGATACTGTTTTGCATCAGGGCAGTCTGCGTCTGTCCTTTGATTTGTTTATCTATCTGGCCGTTAATCAATTCATTGCCCTCGGCCAACGCCGCCCATTCCAGCGGGTTTGAGGCAGCAATCTGCGCCTTGGCCAGTTGCGGAAGCAGACCGACAAATACAACACACACCCATATACTAATGATTCGTAATCTCATAGATTCCCTTTTTTCGTTTATTGATTTCCACACGTTCACGGATAATCGCCACGATGTCGTCCCTACGCCGTATGCCGATAAGGTCGAGCCTTGGCGTGTTCCGGTCCATTGAGAGAATGCGAACCGTCTTTAACCCGCAAATCTGTTGCAGGAGGCTCTGGTGTTCTTGAAAGTCCACGATACGGTACAGTTCCATGTAGTCCACCCTGCGTATGAAAATGCCGTGTTCGCTGACAAGCTGTTCTTCGCCGACCCTGTAACGTATCCGACGCAGGTAGATGAAGCGATACAGCAGCACGATGAGCAGAAATAAGGAAACGACTCTCGCCATACTACTCAATGGCAGACCTTCCATGCCGCCGTGCACCAGCCCCGCCATGCACACGAACATCAGCGGCAGTTCGTCTATGACGAATTGCCCGGCGTGCGGCCGCAGGATGACGTTCCGGCTGTCTTGTATGGGATGCAGTGCGCTCATCGGCGAAAATGGGTCTGCCGCTCCTGTCCGGCTTTTTCTTCCGGCTCCTGCTCCTGTCCCTGTCCGACGGATGCTTCCTGCTGCTTCCGTTCGGCCAGAAGCTGTCCGTTCCAGCTCGTATAGCGATAGTCCGGCTCTTTACGGGTAATGGCGACGTCGTGTTCCTTGTCGATACCGAGGAACTCCCGCAGTTTCACCCGGAACTCCCGGTAGCATTTGTTCATCCTGTTTATCTGGTCCTGTACGTCTTCCGGGGCGCACAGCCTGCTCGAGCTCATCGAAAAGGCTTCATCCCGCTCGGCATCGAACTCTATGCAGCTCTCTTGCAGACCGCCCTTGGGCAGCAGATAAAATTCCCCTCCGTCCAGATCGTCGCCGTCCGGTATGGAATCGAGGTACGGTTTCCGTTCGGGTGTTACCTCGATGGCCTCACGTATCGTGCGGTATATCTCCTTTTGCAGACTTCTGGCAAGCACGCTTCCCGTATGGTCGTTGTCGAAACAGATATGCTGCCGGGCGGGGATTGTCTGCTCCAGCACGCCCCGCATCTGTTTCTCGGTCAGGTCACCGCCCGTCGAAATGAAGACCGCCTTTCGCAACTCTTGGTTTTGCGCCCGATGAAGCTGGTAAAAGGCCATCGCGTCGTAGGCGCTCCCGAACCAGTAGATATGTTTGGCCTCGGCAAGAGGCGTTCTGGCAGGGCTGGCGATCCATAGCCCTTCGTCCGTATTGCTGCCTTCTGCCATGCCTTTGTAGCTGTCTTGTCCGTCCAAGCGGGCGCGTCCGCACTCCTCGAAGCCTACGATTCTGTCCGTATTTTGGGGTAACGCCATCGGGAAAGCGAGGCAGATGTCCCTATGCCCGTCTTCGCAGTGTCGGGTTGCCAGACAGAAATCCCGGTAAAAGGCGTGCTGCGTGCCGAGGTCAATACCGCGGTGCTTGAAATAGGGGGCGAATTTCTTCTGCACTTCCCGGTCCTTCGGGTCGAACTTCTGAATGTCGTATTCCGTTATGTCGAACGGTCGGATCTCCCGTTGGGGCTGTACGATCGGCACCTCGTATTCCTCTTCGACGGGTATGTTCAGCAGACGGCTGCATACGAGGTCCACCAACTGGTTCAGGTCCATTCCCTCATAATATTCCGCGAATAACGTCGGGTGCTCCTTGATGAACGAAACGACGTTGTATTCTTTCTGCTGGGGTGGTTGGCAACAGCACTTCCCATGCTGTGTGATGACGAACTTGTCGCCCCGGATACGCTTTCCCTCGTTGTCCGTGCGGATAAACGAGGAGAGACGCAGACCGAAGCGTCGGTTCTGGCGGTAGCCGGCATCGAGCAGTATATCCCGTATGTCAATCCTTTGCAAAAAATCGTCCTGTGTAAGTTCCTTGTCATTCATTGTTTTCTCTTTTATTGTTTCATGTGGGGTGTGCCGTGTTGTCATCGGTGGAAACGTACTTGCCGTTCCTGTTCGGGTTCTTCTCTTCTGGCCGGCTCTTCGTGAACTGATTCTTGCAGCTTGGCCTTTGCCAAGAGCTGTTCGTTCCAGTCCTTATAGCCTTTTTCAGCGGGCTCGTACACAATAAGGCCGGTGCCGTCCTCGCCGGGAGCGGGAAGATTACGGATCGCATCCTCTATGGCCATGATATTTTGTCTCATGCCCTCCAGCGTTTCCTCACTGGCCGAACCCTCGGCAAGAGCCATCTCGTACTCATCTTGGCACACCATGCTCATCTCCTGCAAATATCCGTCGCCGATTGTCCGATAGTCAAGCGTACCATCTTCCCGATAGATTTCTTTGGGACGTAAAAGCGTGCCGACTATCCTGTGAAAGTCGAAGGGTTCGAGTTTTATTTCGTAGTTCTGGTTCTCCTCGCCGCTGATACGGACCTGCAGTTTGTCGTCTTTCGTCACGTTGCTGGTGAATGTCTTGCCCGCATGGGTGAGCGCGAAGTTGATGGCGAAGATCTGCCCGGCACGGTCCCCGTCGAAGCAGAGATGGTGGTAAGCGTGTGGAGTGGCCTCTGTCATGGCTTTGAACTGTTGCTGGCTCGGTGCTCCGCCGGTAGAGACGAACACTCCCTTTCTAAGTTCCTTGTCCCATTTCTGGTTAAGCTGGTAATAAGCCATTGCGTCGTAGGCACTCTCGAACCAATAGATACGCTTGGCTTCCGCAAGTGGGGTCTTGGCAGGGCTGGCAATCCACAGCCCCTCGCTCGAATTGCTGCCCTCGGCCTTGCCTTTGTAGCTGCCGCTTCCGTTCATTCTTGCACGTCCCCGTTCTTCGAAGCCCACGACCGTACCGTCGCCTTTGGGCAAGGTCAGCGGAAAAGCGAGATTGGTGTATGCCGCACCGTCCTCACGATGTTTCGTCGCCAGACAGAAGTGGCGGTGGAAGGCATATTGCGTGTAGAGGTCGATACCCCGGCTCTTGAAATAAGGATAGAACTTCTTCTGTGTCTCCCGGTCCTGCGGGTTGAACTTGTGGATGTCGTAGTTCGCGATGTCGAACGGGCGGATGTCCCGCTTGGGCTGGATAATCCATGTTGTCCGGTCCTCGATGGGATGGTTCAGCAGCCGGTTGCACACGAGGTTCACCAGCCGGTCGGGAGACATGCCCACACGATATTCAGCGAAAAACTGCGGGTGCTCCTTGATGAACGAGATGATGTTATAGACTTTCTGCTGCTGGGCTTGGAAACAGCATTTTCCCTGTTGCGTCACGATGAACTTGTCGCCGCGGATACGCCGCCCATCGCTGTCCAGACGGACATACGAGGGATAACGCAGGCCGTCGCGCCGGTTCAGGTGGTAGCCTGCGTCAATCAGCACATCCTGAATGTTCAGCCTTTGCAGGAAGTCGTCGTAGGTTAGGTCTCCTTCTCTCATAGTTGTCTTTATCTCCCTCTTCTCATATCGTTAATATCCTGATTCATCTGTGCCTCGAAATTGCGTATGGCCACGTCTCTCGGCGTATCGACACCGGGTTTGAAATACGGGTGTGGCGGGCCACCGAAACGCTCGCCGTAGAACTCCGGACCGTGATGATGATGCCGCAAGCCGTGGACAACGCCCGCCGTGATGACGGTTCCTGCCGTGAGGGCAGCGAAAATCTTCACGCCGAGACCGCGCTGCGCTTCCGGACGCATCTTCATGTCCACCTCGCTGAATATCTTCGAAAAGATTTTCATGCGGTGGTAGTCATCGACCGCAAGGAATTTGTCGTAATCCTTCTGGCTGATCTCGTGGCTGATGACTTGCCCGTCGATGACGGCCGTCATCTTGTACTTACCCTCTATGGGGGATGGGTGTACGGCTATTTCGTCGACCTCGACCTCCCTGCCGTGCCGTTCTTCCCGGTACCAGCCCTTGCGCTCGTCGAGCACGGAAATATCCCGTCCATCGACGGAAGCGGTTGCGCCATACGGCATCTCCTGCCGGAGTCGGGTTTCCAGCGGGGAGAGAATTTCCTGCTCCTGTTGCTGACGTTGCGTCAGTTCCTCCTGTACTTCGGGGTGCAGGCCGAGGGCGATACGCCGCTCGCTGTCGAGATCCGCCATTGTTACCTTGTCGGCGAAATCCGCCTTGATTACCCCGTTCAGGACTTCCAGTCGTTTCTCGACAGGTTGCTCTTCGATGGAGTTGGAGGTCAGGACGGCCGTTTCTTCTTCCGTCAGGTCATAGACCAGATCGGCGGCCACCTTTTCGGACTGTACGGTCAGGGTCCGTGCCTCCTTATCGACGATAAGACCATGTGAGGCGAGGCACTCCTGCCATTTCTCGTTGGAAAAATAGACCGGAGAAGCAATCAACTCCTTGTAGGTACGAGCCGGTTCCGTACTACGCGGACGGCTGACCATCGGCGTGATGACCGTTTGCAAGTCCTGCAGGACATCGGTCTGTCGTGCGGACTGTATAGGTTGTCCGTCCTTGTACTTGTAATAGAATCCGTAGCCGCCCGATTGCAATTCGCCCGGCTTCATTCGCCCGTCCCACCGTTCAGGGACAATGGGTGGTCCCGGATAGAATAGTTGTCCGCCGACCCGCCGCAGATGGAAACCCCACTGGTGGCGTGGCGTCCAGCCGAGGAACGGAGGCGGCATACCCAGCCGTCCCACACGTCCGTATTCGCCGATACCGATACGGTAGCCGTGCAGTCCCATAGCGACACGACCGTTGGCGTTACGGGCATGGACGAAGTTCTTGGGCATATAAAAGTCTTTCCCTACAATGCTCGTGAACACGTTGTAGGCTTTCTTGTTGGCCGAGTTTGTCCCCCAGTCTGTCAGGGCCAACATCTGACGCTCGGTAAGGTCATAGGTCAGCAGAGGCGAATCGTGGCCCTGTACCACGAGCCGGTAGCCCGTGTCGTCGCTGACTACGTGGGCCTGCATACCGTTACGCCTCAATATGTCCTGCATTTCGGGTTGCAGGTCCATCATTCGGGGGTTGGTATTCTTTCGTATCGCCATAATCCGTTGTTAAAAAGGTTTCCGTTATGCATCTTCGTTCTCCATCGCCGCTTCCAGTTGCTCGTCTTTGTAATGGACGAACTCGGCAGCGGATTCGTTGCCCACCATGAGACCGTGCTCCTTGCAATAGCGGGTATATTCCTCCTGCCACTCGGCTGAAAAATGGTTCACATAGTCGAGCCAGCCATATTCGCCGCGCTCCATCTTCTCGATAAGTACCTCTTCGGGATAATATTGGTGTTCTGCCATATTTGATGAATGTTAAGATGTTATTTGTGAAGTCCCGCCGCACGGTTACGCTCGGCGCTTTTCTTCTGTTCATTCCACAGTTCCTCGGTATATTCCTCTTCGGGAACGTAGTCGAGGTTGCCGTCGTCGTCCATCACCCAGCAGCCGTACACGCCGAAAGTGTACTTGTCCCACTCTCGCTTGGGCTGTTCCTTCCATTTCTGGCTGTCACCCGAACAGAAGCGGATGCCGGTCTTGTCATGCAGGTCGATACCCACCGTAACGGGTTCGTCGTCCACGACCAGTGTCAGAGGTTCGCCGTTTTGCATTCCGTTTACCTCTACCGGACCGAGATGCATTATTTCGGCCAGCACTTGCAGATTGCGCCCGATAATCGGCGTAGGGACATACATCACTTGCTTCGTTCCCTCGTCTATCTGCACGAATGCCTTGCTGTGCCGCCCGTCCGCTGTTTCCACGTCTGCGATGATGGCCTTGCCGTCGAGCAACTGTTTCTGTTGCGCCTCGTCATAGCGTTCCAGCGGCGAGGATTCCAAAACGGGATAAAACACCACGTCCGGCCGGCCGTCGTCCCTGCGGACAAGGGCGAAGCGGCTGCGGCTCTCAATCAGTTCTCCTTTCTCGTCAAGGACACGGACCGGAAGCACGGGAGAGTGTCTGCCGTCGCAAATCTCGTCAAGGACACGCATCGGCAAGTCCTCGATCATCTCCTGTGTAAGCCCGAATCGGGCCAGTGTCGGATAGGGTAATTCAATTAGTTCAAATCGTACTGTATTCATATTTAATTTTGTATTTTGAATTATACTTTGCAAAGATAGATTATTTTCATTTACTTGTATATAATAGAATAATATTAGTGTATTAAGAGTGTTTATTTTTATGTTCAGAGTATGATTTTACGCATAAATTCATACTCTGAATGCCTTTTTTATTGTACTTTGGTCGAAAAAGGTCGTGGAAACGGGACATCTTGGGCGGAGCTGGTTATATTTGCCGCATGAGAAAGAAACTACTGGTTTTGATGGCGGGCATTGCGGGCGTCGCAGGCCCGGTCCAAGCACAATTCAATACGGTTTCGACCGTACCATCCCGATACAGGGTCGAAGTCGTTTCTGCTGATAGGGATAATGTGGCGACCTTGCCCGGAAACACGCTTTCCGTCCAAGACACTTTACCGTCGGCAGGAGACGCTGCCTCGGCATTACCCGCCGACACCTGCAAGCACGTATGGATAGAGCGTTACCTTAGCGTAAGCTATCCGCTGCGCCGGATGAAAATCAATTCGCTTTATGGGTATCGGAAAGACCCTTTTACCGGAAAAAAGAAGTTTCACAACGGAATCGACCTCCATGCGAGGGGCGACGAGGTGATGGCCATGATGGCGGGAGTGGTAGTGAAAGTCGGGCAGGACAAATCCTCCGGTAAGTATGTGACCTTACGGCATGGAGACTACACGGTCAGCTATTGCCACCTATCACGTGTTCTTACCCGGAAAGGAGCGGCTATCCGACCGAGGGATGTCGTCGGCATTACCGGTTCGACAGGACGCAGCACCGGTGAACACCTGCATATTTCCTGCAAACTCGAAGGCAAAAGCATTGACCCGTCAGTGATACTGGATTACATCAGATCCATACGCGAAGAGTGTGTGGCGGCATTGACCGAACTATAGTTGTCCATGATTTTATTCTTCTTACCTTATCTGTTTCTATGAAACGGGAACAAGAATATCATTTTTTGTCAAATAGGCACAGTCTTTGGGCAAAATTTATAGCTTCAGCAGAATTATTTGCTTTTAACTTTTGCAATATGTTTTGCCTATGACTATTTACAGTGTTAATGCTAATTTGCAGGGTATCTGCAATTTCCTTGCTTAACAAACCTTGCTTCATCAAACGTAAGACTTCTAATTCTCTATTTGTCAAAGGCTCATTCAATGTATCAGATAAATCTATAAAAATCTGGTCTCCTGTTTTTAAGTTATACAGATGGCTTTTGGTTATTTCCAGTTCTTGGTTTGCATCAATGTCAATAACTGACAGCATAAGCCAAATATTTCCCGATTTATCCAACTCAAGAACTTGTTCCTGTTCTATTATGCGGATATATTCACCTCGGACATTTCTTATCCTCATTTCATGAATGGCTTTATAGTTCATCTTTTCTGCATCGGAGAATGAACGTAATATCGAATAGATTTTCTTTCTTACAAGTAATCCATAATCTATATCGTCCGGATGTATAAGTTCTATAACCTGCCGATGTCCGTCAACAAACAACCTGCGGGAATCAACTCCATATAATTTAGGAATATTGTCAGAAACAAAAACAAATTTATTAGTGTAGCAATCAAACACCAATACAATACTATGCGTAATTTCTGAAAGTTTAATCCAGTCTTCTTTCCTTTTTTCAAGAATGGAATAATCAATTTCATCAAACATAGTGTTTGATGTTGGAAGTATATTTATGATTTTCTGTTCTATTTCATCAATCATCATGCTTGCTACAACATTTATTATTAAACAGTTAAACTGTACTCATTATAAATGACTATTGCCCTTGGAGTATATAGCATCTATCTTTGCACAAAGATACGCAAAAGAGTATAAGTATAAGATAAATAGATGTTTAATGTTTTAATTGTTTCTGTATGATAAAAAAGATTTGTTTAACGACACGGGACGGCAAAAGAGTTGTAGGTTGCAAAATTGTAGTGACATCAGTATTTGAAACTGACATTGAAAATATTTGGTGTAAGATTCAAGATATTGATACTTTAAGGGAGATTTGTAAACCCAAAGCAAGTTTTATATCCTATGACGATGTTCCTTCCGTCTGGAAAGAGGGAGAGACATTTTGCTTCAAATTGTTCCTTCATAGATTTATCCCTATTGGAAAACATACAATAAGCATAATTAAGATAGACAAAAAGTCAAGAGAGATAGTTTCAAATGAGTATAATAAAAGAGTAACTATATGGAATCATTATATTCAAATGGAAAAGATTGCAGAAAATGTTACAAGATATACAGATAGTATTGAATTGCATGCGGGTTATTTAACTCAGTTTGCAGCTTGGTGGGCTCTCAAATTTTATAAGCATAGGCAAAAAAAGTGGCAGGAAATTATATAATACAAGCCTAAAAACTATTTACAGAACTTTGGAGGTTATGCTGTTTACCCGATATGCGGAAGCCTTTCAGCAAATAGCGTAACCTCTTCTTTCCCATTCTATTTGTTCTTTCATATTGCTGGTTTCAACAATTTTTTTCAACCAGTTTTAATGTAGCCGCCCCAGACCACAGCCTTTACCAGTAACATCGGCGGTACGCTGACGGTCTTGCCATAGAAAATGGCCGCCACCACTTTGCCACCGCACCGCTCTATCTCCTCCTTGTAGTCAGCCATACTCTGTCCGCTCGTCAGCACGTCATCCACGATGATGACCTGTTTCCCTTTTATATCCCCCGTAATCCGGTAGTTCCTTTCAAGGATGCGGTTTTCGCCGCCCTTGGCCTCGTGCAGGCTGTCGCGTGGCTCGAACACATCGACATCGTACAGCCCCGAAGTCCGTCCCTTCCGATGGGTCCTAATGTACCAGTCAAGACGCTTGAACCGCCGGGCATACTTGAACTCGTCGCTGCACGGCATGAACATGATGTGGTAAGGGGCATCGTCCAGCTTCAAGGCGGACATACATGCCTTGAAAAAGCCGATACCGTGATTCTCACCCTCTTTGAACTGGTAGAGGGAACGGCAGAACGCACGCTGTTCTTCGTTGAGCAGGTCTGTGTACCGCGAAGGATAGTAATACCCGTAGAAAACGACCTTTATCCCGTGTGACTTGAACGGTTCGAGCGGTCGGTGGTCCTCGAAAAAGTCCGAACGGGCAAGACAGAACATCTTGCAGGCCTCCCGATGGCCCGCCATGACAGCCAGACGGCAATAACGGTCACGATCCTCGGCGGTAGCGGCTGCCCGTGCGGCTGCGAATGCCGCTTCTCCGGCCTTCCTTCTCCAGAAACCGATGACATATAGGAGAAGAGCCACGACACTGCACAAAAGAATAAACCAAAGTTTCGCTTCCATAATCGGCCGGATTAAATACGTCTATATCGTTTAGGTTGATTGACGGTACCTTTTGTCTCCTTCGAAATCAATCCAGCACATTGTCCAGATGAGTGTAATTCAAGAGTTTGATTTCCCCTGCGGTGTTTTCGAGCGTGCCTGCATAGATCACCGCCTTGCCCTCTACAGGACCTTTGACCCAGCCGTCCATCTGTTTTAATGCCTTTTCAAAATCAGCATGGTAAGTCATTGCCGACTTGATTTCGATACCGTAAAATTCCGAACCTTTTTTCAACAACAAATCGACCTCGTTCTGGTTCGAATCCCGGTAGAAATAGAGGTTGCTCTCCTTACCTTGGTTGTATCTCCGTTTCAACGCTTCCGTTACGATGAAATTTTCGAACAACGCTCCCCGCATTTTATCCCTTGCAAGCTGTTCCGGCGATTCGATGCCGAGCAAATGGCAGGCAAGCCCCGTGTCCGTGAAGTAGAGTTTGGGCGTTTTGGTCAGCCGTTTGCGCGTATTTTCGAAATATGGTGGCAGTAGGGCCACGATATAGGATGCCTGCAATACAGACAGCCACGCTGTAACCGTATGGGAACTGATGCCGATTTCGTTCGCCAGCTCGGAGGCTTTGAACAACGAGCCGATACGCCCGGCACATAACCGGATAAACGTGTGGAACTGCATCATGTCCTTGATTTGCAACAAATCGCGCACGTCCTTGTCCAGATAGGTTTTCATGTACGCCGGATATAGGAATTTGGGTACGTTGCGCCCTGAATAAATGGCGGGATAGAACCCGTTAAACAACAGATGGTCGAGCGGCGTATCGGCAGCTATCTCCCGTATCTCGGAGTAGGACATGGGCAGCAGCTCGAATACAGCGGTACGTCCCGCCAAGGACTGAGTAACCTTTTTCAGCATGGCGAACTGCGAACTGCCCGAAAGGATGAAGCGTCGGTCTGCATCAGCGTCCACCATACCTTGGATATACGACAAAAGGTTCGGGGCATTATGCACTTCGTCGAGAATCATGCCCTCCGTGTGCTGGTTCAGAAAAGCGACCGGGTCGTTTTCGGCAAAGCTCCGCACGTCGAGGTTCTCCAAAGAGTAGTACGGCAGGTGCGGAAACAGATTACGGATCAGCGTCGTCTTGCCGGACTGTCGGGGCCCGGTAACGGTTATGACCGAAAAGTAACGGTACGCCTCTTCTATCACGGCGGATAATTCCCTGCGTATATATTTTGTCTCCATATTTGTTTATGCAATTTTGAAATACGACTGCAAAATTACATAAATCCTGTTGCGGCGCAAATTTTTCGGGGTAGTTTCTCCTGCCTGTCGCCGTTTTTTTTCTGTTGTATCGGCAATTTTCTCTCTCACGTTGGCGGATCTGCCTTTCTCTTTTTGTCGGCGAATGTAGGACAAAGCGCATAAACGCCAAGCCGCATTCCATTCGGATGGCGAAAACAGACCATTGCATAGTCGGTTTTCTATCCGGGTTTGGCTCATTATGCCGATGCTTTATCCTCTCTCTGCCTTAAAAAGTCGAAAAACAGACCTGCACCGCAAGGCGAAAGCAGGGAAAGAAAAAAACGGCTTTCAATGTTTAACGAACTCTTAAAAACAAAACGAGTATGACAGATGAAATCAGACAGGACGGCAAAGTGGTGCTGTCGAGCGAGGACGGGTTTTCTATCCCGATGTTCTTCAACAACTTATGCGGCAAGAACTTTTCCGGCGAAAAATACCGGGATTATATCAAGTATGTAGCCCTCGGCGAGATGGGCTTCAAGCCCGGTATTATCGAGTTCTATCGGGACGGGGTACTGCAAAGAACGGGCGAAATCCCGAAGCCCTGAACCGCAAGCCCCGAAAATTCAACAACGAGAAAAACAGAACTTAATGATTTGCAGATATGGAAGCATTTACTATTCACCCGGCGGAAGCCTATCTCCGCAACGAACAAAACCCTACGTCATTGTATGTAAAGATTGAGGGGAAACGCAGGCGTTTGTTTATCAACCGTAACGAAAATGTCATCGGCATTGTCGCACCGGGGAAACGGAAAAGAGGCTATATTTTTACGAACTGGGCAAGTATCGAGGAGATATATTACCCGTCCCAAGAGCAGGAGGCAGGCAGTGGACACGGACAGGAAAATGATTTTAAAATACCAGAAACTTGCCCAGCTCGCTACACACGCGAATGACTGGCTGCGTAAAATCGCCAATGCCGATTTGGAAAAATCCCTTTACGAGAACCGCATTACGACCGGCACACGCATAGACGGCCAGTGTATCCGGCTTTCCACAATCGAAAAATATTGCGGTAGTGTGGATATGCACCTTTTCAGGGAAGCCGTGAAACAGGGTAAACAGTTTTCTACCGTGCGTTTCGACTTTCGCGGATATGACGGTACGCTATGGTGCGAGCCGCGAGAAAACGGCGATGTGATGGCTGGTTTTAGCAAGGAATATCGCGGCTGTCTGAACGGTTACTATTACTTGCTTATCAACGATGAATACATGATAGGTTACGACATCGACTGATTGTACAATGAAACTATAATCCGTATCGGGTAAGGCTCGATACGGGTTTTGTATTTCGGTCTGCCGACGGCACGATGCCCTGTTATACGATGATTTTCTCCTTTTCTATGCCCGTTTCGTCCTGTTGCCCTTGTACCCATTCTCATACCTCCCTCTTTTAGCTGTCGGTTTCCGTGCCCAGCCTTGCAGCGACCTGCGGGGTATTATTTTTCCGCAAAGGTATCCGGCAGTTCCAATCCTGCCAATGCCGGCTACGCCGCGAGTGAGGCGTAAAAATCTTCCTCTCCGTTGTCGAGCGTATTTTTTCGCTTCAGCCTTGTTCGATTGTCCCTGCCACCTTCAAAGGGCAGAAAAATAATCCCTGCGGTCGCAAACAGGCCGAACAGAGGGAAACAAAAACAAGGTTAAATTATGAGTTACAACAAATTGAAATCACTGGTGGCAAACGTGGAAGCCATTGCAACGGCAATGAAAATCCGTATCGACGACCGACAGGCCACCGACCAAGAGAAAGAGGTATTATCCCGATATTCCGGTTTCGGGGGTATTAAAGACGTGTTGAGCATAGGAACGGAACACACCGTCAGCAATGATGTGGCCGAGCATATCCACAGGTTGCAAGACCTGATAGAAGCATATCCTTATTATGACGATGCCATGCGGCAAGCCGTCATCGACAGTATAAAATCCTCCGTCCTGACCGCTTTTTACACGCCGAAATTCCTCATAGACGCAGTAGCCCGGCAGATACACGCCACATTCATGGATAACGGCCTGCAAATGCGCACCTTTCTCGAACCCAGTGCGGGAATCGGCGGTTTTCTGCCCGTCGCCATGCCCGACACTCGCGGTTACGCCTTTGAAAAAGATTGCCTTACGGGACTTATCCTGTCGCTTCTGCATGATAAGACAACCACGGTAACGGCAGGTTTCGAGACGATAGCCGACCAGCATCTGGAGCATGGGAGCTTCGATGTTATCGCCTCGAATATCCCGTTCGGCAATTTCCGGGTATTCGATGCGGAAATGTGGAAGAAAGGCGGCATGTACGAACAGTCAGCCAAGACCATACACAACTACTTTTTTGTCAAGGCAATGGAGCTGTTGAACGAGGGCGGCCTACTGGCGTTCGTTGCGCCGAGAGGAATTGCCGACACACCGGGCAACAAGTTCGTGCGCGAGTACCTCGTCAACCATGCCGACCTCATAACGGCCCTACGGCTGCCCGATACCCTTTTCATGCAGACAAGTGGCATAGAGGTAGGGAGCGACCTCTTGATATTCCAGAAACACAGCCGCAAGGCGACCCTCTCGTTACGGGAGAAGATGTTTTTGCAGGTCTCCAAGGAAAAGGCCGACACGGCAGGAACAATGACCGACTATGCGAATAAAATCTTTACCCTCCCCAAGACCGCCCTTGCCACGGACAGTCGCATTGCGCTGAACCAGTTCGGAAAGTACGTTCGCAAATACCAGTGGTTAGGCGATGAAAACGCCATGTCCCAATACCTTTCCGCACTGCTCAAATACGATTTCGACCGCTATTTTCGCAAGGCTCTTTTCGGCGGTCACGGCCAAGACAACGCCCCCGTACAGATGTCTCTTTTCGGCGAGCCGCAGACAGCCAAAGGCATACGTGCCTACACAGAGGACATGGAAACATGGATGAAGAACGGCGCAATGGTCGTTTTCGAGGGGCAGGTAGGTACGCTCCGGTTCCGCAAGTCGAGCCGTTACACGGAGACAGCCGTCGATTTCGTGCCGGTGGACGATGGCAAGGTAAACACGGACAGGGCCGCCGACTATTTCCCCATACGCAAGGCGTATTTCGAGCTGTCCGGCAGGGAACGGGAAGAACAAAAGGAGTACCCGGAGTTCCGTAAACAACTCAATGCCCTATATGACGCCTTTGTTGCCAAATGGGGATTCTTCCACGATAACGACAACAAGGAGTTTATCATGCTCGACAGTCTCGGTACGGAGGTGTTCACGATAGAAATGCAGGTCGGCAGGGACATCTTCAAAGCCGACATCATGCGTGAACCCGTTGCTTTCAAAAAGATAAACGACACGGAAACGCTCACACCAATAGAAGCTCTGGCAAGCAGTCTGAACTTTTACGGCAAGGTCGATATGGACTACATGGCACAAGCCACAGGCAAGGACGAAGAAGAAATCATCGAAGCCCTGCAAGGGGAAATCTTCTACAATCCGGCAGCCGGAGAATGGGAGCACAAAGGGAAGTTCCTTGCCGGAAATGTCATAGCCAAGCAGCAAGAGACACTTTCATTTCTCCCTGACCTCACCGGAAAGGAGAAAGAATGGGTCGAAGCGTCTGCAAAGGCACTGGAGAACGCCATACCCGAACCGATACCCTATGAAGAACTCGACATCAACATGGGCGAGCGGTGGATAGATACGAAACTGTACGCCGATTTTGCTTCCGAACTCTTCGGAGTGGGTGCGAACGTGATGTATTTCGACGTGAACGACACTTACTTGATTCGGCTGCAGGGATATTCGCCTGTGGCATACAATACCTATTCCGTGCGCAGCTACAACGGCGAGGACTTGTTTGTACACGCCCTGCACGATACCGTTCCCGAAATAACGAGAGAGGAATACCGGGATGGCAGCAAGGTACGAGTACCGGACGAGGAAGCCATACAGGAAGCCGCCGCCAAGATACAGGAAATCAGAGAACGTTTCAACCAGTGGCTCGACAACGAGCCTTTGGAAGTCCGGGACGAACTGGTAAGGACATACAACGAGCGTTTCAACTGTTACGTGCGTCCGCACTACGACGGCTCGGCGCAGACATTCCCCGGCCTCTCTTTCGAGCAGTTCTCCTACGACAGCCTCTATCCGTCGCAAAAGGACGCCATTTGGATGATAAAGCAGAACGGCGGCGGTATCTGTTGGCACGAGGTCGGCACGGGCAAGACGATGATTATGTGCGTGGCCGCTTATGAGTTGAAACGTCTCGGAATGGTTCAGAAGCCTCTCATTATCGGACTGAAAGCCAACGTGCACGAGATTGCCGACACGTTCCGCAAGGCATATCCCGCAGCCAAGGTGCTCTATCCGGGCAAGGAAGATTTCACCCCTGCCAACCGCAAAGAGGTATTTTCAAAGATCAAGAACAATAACTGGGATTGTATTATCTTGACACACGACCAGTTCAGCAAGATTCCGCAGTCCGAAGAAACCATGTACGACATATTCTCGGAAGAACTGGCCGACGTGGAGCGCAGCCTCGAAGTGTTGGAACAGTCCACCATGCGCTACCGGAGCGGCAGAATGCAGAAAGGACTGGAAACCCGGAAACAGAACCTTAAAGCCAAGCTCGCCGAACTGCAGATGAAGATAGACCGCCGGAAAGACGATACCGTCGATTTCCGCTTGATGGGCATAGACCACATATTTGTGGACGAATGCCACTGCTATAAAAATCTGATGTTCCAGACACGCCACACGAGAGTAGCGGGTATCGGCAACGCACAAGGCTCGCAAAGGGCGATGAACCTTTTGTTTGCCATTCGGGACATTCAACGCCGCACGGGAAAGGACTTGGGGGCTACGTTCCTTTCCGGTACGGTGGTCGTAAATGCGCTGACCGAACTGTACGTGATGTTCAAATACCTGCGTCCGAGGGAACTCAAACGGCAACAAGTAAGCTGTTTCGACGCTTGGGCGGCTATCTTCACGAAAAAGACCGCTGATTACGAGCTGAACGTAACGGGTACGATAAAGCGCAAAGAGCGTTTCCGTACTTATATCAAAGTGCCGGAACTGGCGATGTTCCTGCGGGAGATTACCGACTATCGTACCGCCGACATGATAAACCTCGACGTGCCGGACAAAAACGTGCGTTTCCTTTCCAGTGCGCCCACTATCCAACAAGAGGAAATGATCGGGCGGCTCGTCGCCTTTGCACACAGCGGACAATGGGAAGATTTGGGGTTGGATATTCCGCAACCGGACAATCTCGACAAGGCAAAAATGCTTGTCGCTACCAACGTGGCACGCAAGATGTCCCTCGATATGCGCTTGTTGGGCGACAAGTTCGGCGACGACGGGAACAACAAGGCTTCTATCTGCGCACGGACAATCTACGACTACTACGTGCGTTCGACCGCCAACCGGGGTACACAGTTCGTCTTCAGCGACCTTTCCACCTACAAGCCGAACGAGTGGAACATCTACAGCGACATCAAGGACAAACTGGTGGCTATGGGGATTCCTGCCGATGAAATCCAGTTTATCCAGTGCGCCAAGACCGAACGGGCGAGAAAGAAACTCTTTGCGGACATGAACAGTGGCAGGGTACGGGTGTTGTTCGGCTCTACCTCGATGTTGGGAACGGGAGTGAACGCACAGGAAAGGGCCGTGGCGGTGCATCATCTGGAGATACCTTGGCGCCCCGCTGACATGGAACAGCGCAACGGCAGGGCGGTACGCAAGGGCAACACCGTCAAGCTCTGGGGAAACAACACTGTGGACGTGGTGATTTATGGCACTGAAAAGACACTCGACGCTTACAAGTTTAACCTGTTGAAGAACAAGCAGATGTTCATTAACCAAATCAACAACGGCACGATTGCCGTGCGCCGTATCGACGAGGACGCTATGGACGAGGACAACGGCATGAACTTCGCCGAGTTCGTGGCTCTCTTGTCGGGAAATACCGACCTGTTGGAGAAAACAAAACTCGACAACAAGATTATGCAGCTCGAAAAGGAACAGGCCATTTTCAAGAAAGACCGCATCAGGGCCGAACGCAAGATAGCCGCCAATCAGGAAGATATGATAAAGGCCGAGAGTGCGGCAGAACGCATGACACAGGACTGGGAGTATATCACCTCTTACACCGGAGACCGGACGACCCGGTTGTTGAACCTCGCACAAGCTACGGCGGAAGAGACCGGACGGGAACTGCACCGCATTTCCAAAACCTACCGCAACGGGGCAATCAGCACGATAGGCACGTATGCCGGATTGAACCTGTCGGTGTACAGTGAATATGACATGGGCGGTACATTCTACCGCAACACGTTCCTCGTCGAGGGTGTAAGCGGGCTGAAATACCGTTGCGGCATATCGGGAGCATTGCCTCTGGGCTTCGTGGAATCCTCCCGATACCCGCAAGCCGCCCTTGAAAAGCTGCCCGGCATGATTGAGGAACAACGGCAGAAGATAGCCAAGCTGGAGAGCGAGATACCTACCTTAGAGACAATCATAGCCCGTAAGTGGAGCAAGGCGGACGAGTTGGCAAGGCTCAAACAGGAGTGCAACGCTTTACAGCACCGGATTGACGAAAGCATGAAAGAGGCGGAACGCACGCAGCCAGTCCTTTCCGGACACGAGGCCGGCGACAAAGCGGCCTGACCGTAATTCATAAATTTAACCTTTTCCCTCTGTTCAGTTCACAATGACTGGGCAGGGGGATTTTTTTCACCTTACGGTCTGCCGACGGCCATACCCGGTTGTAGCGGAATCTGCCCCTTGTACCTCCGATGACTCCTTTTATATCATACTCCTTTTTATAAGCAGACTTCTGCTTCCACCTCTTGTAGATTGAGTTACCATCACGGACCGACGACCGCAAAGCCCGACACTTTTTTCCCGCAAAGTTGATTGCATCTCAAAACTTTGCCGCAAGGCCCATCTTCGATTTTCCTGATGAAAAATCTTCCTTCTCATTTCATTCCAAGCGTATTTTTCATGGAATCCTTGCCGCAAATCCTATGATGCAAAGACGAGGCAGAAAAAAGCATCGGACTTCCCTCCCTGTAATCGTTCGAACCGAGGGAAATAAAAACTTAAAAACAAATTGAAACATGGAAAGAAATTACAAAAGATACGCCCACGTGAATAAATAACTTGTATAACCCATAAAAATAATTCAAAAAATGAAACTTACAATGTATGAGCTTGAAAACAACCGGCAGACGCAGGAACGCGGCGAGAACCACCTGTACGATTCAGATTGTCCGGACATGCTGCCGGAACAAGACCCCGAACTGCCGCCGAAAGAGGACGCTTTCTACGACAAGGTTTTCGTTTGCGGCAAATCCGAACTCTCCCGCCGGGAACTGGAATCCTTGCCGGAACCATTCGACACCTGTCATGTTACGGACGAACAGATGGAACAGATCGTGTTTGAAACGGAAATGGAGACACGCGACAGGCTGCGGCTCGGTGACAATGAATCCATAGATTTTGACGACGACCGCCATAGTGAAGTCTGGTGGGAAGAAATGGAAAAGACAGTGGTAAGGCATGGCATACCATACTACGAAGACGAATAACCAAAATGTAACCTGCTCATCACATGCCAATGATGACGGATCGCCGCCATAGCTGCGGCGGTCATTTTTTCAAAACGAGGCTTCCTCCTTTTTTACCTTCAGGCTGTTTCCCCATTATATACCGGCTTTCCCAACCCGTGAACCAGTGGAAAGTCTGTGCCGTAACAAGTCGTCAGGGAAAGGTACGGGAGGCCCGTTCAAAACCGGCGGCAGCCCGGATCGTGCCGTTCCATGCCGGAGCTTCGACCTGTCGAAACAACACGGTATTCCACAGCCCGACCGGTCTTTATGCCGCTGGTTTCGGACTTTCCGCCTCTGTTCCGTATCTTTCCCTTGTGACCTGCCACGTCAAGGGCAAACGGCGATACTTCTTATCCGCCCCGCGCTTTCATTCCGCTCGGTCGAAATTCAGGCGTGGGACGGATAAGGAGAATCCCTTTCATGTTTGCCCCGGCAGACCATTGCCTGACCCGCCCAAGCCGCACTCTTTTCTACTTCATTTTCTCCTGCATTTATATCCGGCAAGGCCGTACCCCCTTTTACCGTCATACTTTCCGGACCGTTCCCGTCTCTTCTCTGCCGTTGCCGTCCGATTTTCCAACTGCAAAGGTCGGCTGCCGCGCTTGATCCGGCGGCTTGAAGTGCATTCCCTGCAAATTCTTCCTTTCTGCGAAAGAGTAATTGGCCGGGAAAACCGCTGTATGAAGCCCTGCCGGCAGTCGTGTACCGCATCTGTAAAATCCCGGAACGGTTCAAGCAGAGAAAAGAACCGAAAAAAGGGTAAAAAACAGATGTTTCACATAAAAGACAAGAGATGGACAAGAAAAACTGTAAAACAGGCAAACGCACAAAACGGCAGGTTGAAAAAATCCTGATGGTTATCGACGTCAAACGGGAAATCATAGATATTCTTCAGATAACCAATCGGCGTTTTATGTATAACCCGCAAACAGGCACTTTGATTTTAGGAGATGAAATGTACGGCAAAAGTATTTGCAGCTCCCATTCGCAAGAGTTCTACGCCTCAAAAGCAGAAGGACGCTTCGATGATTATTTGCGTGGGTGGATAGGTGTCTCGAAGAGCTATCCCCACGGTATTGTTCATTTTGCCCCCGCTGTCAGCATGGAACAGTTCGACTGTGGATTTGACGCGTTGCAAATGTTCGCCAGACTTGAGGGTGTAAACGGAGCTACTATCGTTCGGGGATTTTGCACTATGCCGGAACAGAGGATGGGGGATTTGCTGCCTTCCTCTCTTTGAGATACCGGCCCGGTCAAAATAGGCTATAAACGGGAATCGTGCCTATGGCAACACCATTGGCGGAGGGCACGATATCCGTTTATAAATACCGCAACTCCGTTGGCGGCTTCCTTTTATACCTCTCTCTTTCCCTCTGCTCTTATACTTTGGCGAAGCCCTCTTCCCTTTATATCAGTTATAGATATAACCTCTACGGTCTCCTCTCTGCCATCGCCGTCCGGTTTTTCAGATGCAAAGGTCGGCTGCCGCGCTTGATCCGGCGGCTTGAAGTGCATTTCTTGCAAATTCTTCCTTCTACGAAGAGTAATTGGCAAGAAAAGCCGTCGCATAAAGCTCTACCGGCAGCCATGTACCGCATCTATAAAATCCCGGAACGGTTCAGGCAGAGAAAGGAACCGAAAGAAGGGAAAAAATAAACAGTTAGGTAACGGCAGGACCAACCACCTTGCCACAAACAATTTTCTATTATGTTACATGTTCACACTATCGGACGCATCGGCAAAGATTGCCAGGTTATTTCAGGAGTACACGGCTCATTCATGGCTATGGACATAGCCGTTGACGATTATTCAAGAGGACAAAACACTACCACTTGGATAAGGGTACGTAGCAACAAGGACAACCATATCCATTTGTCCGAATATCTGACGAAAGGAAGACTCATACTCGTTGACGGTACGCTGTCATCTTCCCTGTGGAAAGACAAGAATGGCGAGAGCCAAATACAGCTCTCCATCACGGCAGAAAGCATTGCCTTTATCAATACCGGAAAACGCGAGGGTGCGGCAGCCGGAGCGGACAACGATGTAAACGGTGCAGACAGCGCACCCGTTCCTCCCGCCGATTTCCCGCAGGACGAAAAGGAGGATTTGCCCTTCTGATAAGATAACAACTATCTGAAAATAAGCAGATACTAAATATAGTATTTACTAATCATAGTAAAATAGGAAATTAGTAAACCTATTCTTGTTAAAATTAGTAGATACTATATTTTTGTTTTTTAGTTTCGTCCTTTCTTAAGAGTTCATACATCTCAAACATTTTTTCTATCCTTACAGAGTTTTTCAGAAAATGTTAGCCCATTATTTAATAGATTTGTCTTTCTTGCAGTTTATTTAATATTGGTTTTAGCACAATAGACTTAAAATCCACTCCTAACTTTAAGAAAATCACGGTATATAAGGTCCTGTTTCATGAAATTTCACTACCTTTGTGCCGGATTGAGGAAACTCTTTCCAAGACATATTAGAAAAGAAAGAAGCGTTATGCTTATCTCGAAGTCGGGAACGTAGGAAATTCAAGACTATTCAGAGAGAAAAGCGTAATTGGTTTCTCACGCTATAGCGTGGGCTGCTATTACCATACTCTGAATAAAGGTTATTCCTACGACCTCCGACTTAGAACGTGGCATTTGCAGTTCCACGCTTCGTGGTTTAATCAAGCAGACTCTACGGGACTGCAAGAGTCTTAATTTATGATGAACAGATATAGCCAGCAAAGTATTTGTATGCTGAAGAATATGTTCGTTAGCAGAAACATTGTTAAATGGGTTTTGTTTCTAATCCTTAATTTTTCCCTATGTACGCAATCTTTTGCAGATCATTATCGAGTGACCGCTCCCAACGGTCTTAATGTACGAGCTTCAGCCAATAAAAACGGAAAACTATTAGGACAATTGTCTAAGGATAACGTGATTGATGTTGTATCTATAGAAAACGGATGGGCTAATATCAATTATAATGGCTGGCAGGGTTATGTCAGCGCATCGTATCTGGAAGCCGTAACAGAAACAGACGAAGCGGGTACTTCCACCAAAGAAGAGTCATGGGACTTAACCTCTTGGTTGTTTGATTCCGAAGGAGAATCGGCTTGGTTCACAGCGATAAAGTGGATACTGTTTTTAGGCATAGCCATCTACATTATCAAGATTGTGTTACAATTCTTCGCATTGATGCTGGTTGTAGGTTTGATTGTTGGAGCGATTGGATTGGCAGTAGGTTTTATTCTTGATTGGCTGGGTTGGATAGACTCTGGTACCATGTGGGATATGGCCCAATGGGGATTCAGTATAGGCAACGGGATAGGTCTTATTATGGGTATTCTCGGTTTTAAAGACTTGCATAAGGGAGCGACGGAGTCTTGGAGCGGTTCATCATCAAGCAGTTCAAGTGGTTTGAAAACAGCAAGTTTTACTGATTCTGGAACATTATATCATCTTACACAAGATTCTCCCTATAGCGAGTGTGATTATACCGACCAATTTGGCGGCAAATGGGGACGCGACAGTTCCGGATTTTATCGCAAATAAATGAATAATGTAACGTATTGATAATTAAACAATAAAACTGTATGAAAAAACAAATTATTTTGAGCAGTTTACTATCCGCACTGCTGATTGGCAATTGTTTGGATACACAGGCTGCAAATGAGGCAAGAACTATCAATGATTTGCCTTCGATGGCAAAAGTTTCCCAGAACAAGAGAGAGGTGTCTCCGGAATTTCCCGGTGGTATCACCGCATTGGTACAATTTTTATCAAAGAATCTAAAGTATCCGACAGTTTGCAAGGAACAGAAAATACAAGGCAAAGTGTTGGTGAAATTTACAGTCAAGAGCGATGGCTCTATCTCAAATATTCGTGTTACCAAGTCTGTAGATCCTTATTTGGATAAGGAAGCTGTCCGCGTAGTGAAGTCCATGCCTCGTTGGATTCCCGGTACACAGGATGGCAAACCGGTAAATGTGGAATACACTCTGCCTATCACGTTTAAACTCTGATGAATCTAAAAACTATAAAACGATATACGTATGAAGCGATTATCTATTTTACTATGCCTCATTGTCTTAGGGGTATTTTTCATGAGTCATGCGACTTTTGCGCAAACAAGTTTTTCCATTCCTCCCAAGAGTTATCCGGTAAATGTGCCGTTCAAATGCGATGCCGGAGTGGATCGTTATTGGCATGTTACCAGCGTTACTTGTACGGGACGCGCCAATGGCGGCTATAAATTTCAGATAAAGGGAGTGGCACAGAAGACAAGCCGCAGTTTGCCCATAGACTTGTTCTACCTGATGCCGGGCAATCGGATAAAAACAGCGGGCACTTATTATTTCCCACGTATCGAGGAGGGAAAAACATTCAGTTTCGAAGTGGTATCGGCATTCTCCGGGTACGCTCCTTCCAAGTTTAACGGTTTTCTTATCTCCAGTGAAGTGTTGCAAAGAATATTACAACAGGAACTGGAAGAGCAAAAAGAAACAGACAAAGATACTCCCGAAAGAAGATTTGGTATGCCAACCACTCCGAAGGAAGATAGACGAGAACCGGCACAATCCAAGGTAAGCCCCAATAAGGTGTACAAAGGCAGCGAGGTGGATAAGGAGCCGGAATACCCCGGTGGAAACCAAGCATTGCTGGCGGATATTGCCCGAAGCATACGTTATCCCATGATCTGCAAACAGCAGAAGATTCAGGGCGACGTGCTTGTTTCCTTTATAGTGGAGAAAGACGGTTCGGTATCTGATGTTACGGCTGTGAAAAAGGTTCATGCCAATCTCAATACCGAAGCCGTAAGAGTGGTCAAGTCCTTAAAGGAATGGACACCCGGAATCAAAGACGGACAGCCTGTACGGGTACAGTCTGCCGTATATGTCACTTTTAGTCTTTAATTTTAACCATATAAAGCAACAGCATAATGAAAAAATTGATATGCCTAAGTTTGATAAGCCTTGTTTGTGGCTTCTTGAGTGTACACGCGTCTATACAAGCAGATGACACAAAACCCTTTGTGGGCAAATGGGAATATTGGAAAGGCAACAGCCAGATTCAGTTGGAAATAGACCTGTACAACACACCGACAGATGGCAGTTACGGTGCTTACAATGTGTTTGAAGGAGGCTATGGGCTTGCCTATAGTATTGTAGACGTCTATCACATTGATAATACAGAGGCTTCGGTTGCCGTAGAAAGCAGTATGGGAAAACAAAAAGCGGAGTTCAAGTACAATCCCACCACGAAGGAACTGTCCTTCTTGCCACCCGGTTCAGAGCCGGTAGTGTTTAAGCAGAAAGATAAATGTAACTATGTATTCATCAGTGGAGGAGATAAAATCAATGTCCGTTCCACCCCTGTATCGGGTAGTCCTTTAATGAAAGCCAACCGTGGACAAAGTTTCAGATTCTTGGGGAAAGAAAAGGGATGGTTCAAGGTAGAGCTTTCTGCCCAAGACAAACGTATCGGATATATTTCTCCGGAGTATGCTTTTTACTTGAAAGATAATACCATCCCAGAATCAGCCTTTACAAAAAGTTATGCCAACGGCTTAATATCTTTCACACTGGAAAAGAAAGGAGAACAAGTTTTTATGGTCAAAACGACCATGTATCCTCCACAAGGTGAAAGCATTCCTATGTCAAGCGTGGAGTCGTATGCCGGAAAAATAGAGGGTAACGCACTGGTCTTTACCTATTTTAGTGGAATGCCCACGCAGGACATCAATGAAATGTCGAAAGTAGAGCCTTATGTGGTGTATTACTGGAAAGAGTCGGGAATGTTTATCATGGAGGGCGAGAATTATGCAGCAGATATGTAAAAAGAGCAGCATCATGAAAAGAATGGTTTACCTTGTCGCTTGCCTGCCTTTTTGGCTGACATCGTGTGAAGAGAAAGTCACCGCCTTGCATTTCAACGAGGCGGAACAGGTATTTGAAATCGGAAAAGAGAGTGAACTGCGTTTCCTGAACGAAACGTTCGAAATCAAGGATAAAAACATGGAAGCACAAACGCTGCTCACCGATGCAGGCAGGGAGATTCCAGCAGATGAAGTGCGGATTAAACTGGTGAAGGACATCGAAATCAGCGGTGAATGGACACCGATTAAATTCCCGGTTAGGGAGTTCGACGGCAACGGACATACCATTACCTTCGACGGAATACGGGTGGTCATTGAAGAGAGTTCCAAAGGAGTATTTGATGTCGGTCTGTTTGAAGAAATGGGTGGTGAAAAAGAAGCTGTGGTCAAGGATCTGACATTGGCAGGTGACATGACCATCGACGCTCAAAAGAGAGAAGACGGTTATAGCCTGCTTGCCGGTTCTCTGGCGGGAAAGTTCAAGAATGGGTGTATCAAGAATTGTACCAGCAAGGTGGATATCTCATTCGCTGACAATAAGGGTATCTGTACACTCTGTCTGGGTGGACTTGTCGGAGACCTGGATAGCTACGGCTCCGAAGTGGAAGTGGCTTTGCGTGGCAAGGTAATCAATGAGGGCAACCTCACCGTTAATCCGTGCAGTGATGCCTACATAGGTGGAGTCATCGGGAGGGCCACCAATTATGGTAAAATCTTTATCAAAGAGAATGTCTGCGTCGAGAATAAAGGCGATTTGACCGTGCAGTGGAAGGCCGATGCCCAACCTGATCATAGCTACATCGGTGGTGTTGTCGGACTTTTCAAAACCAATGAAACTGATATAGAGCATCTCCATAATTGGGGAAACATCCGCTTGGACACACAGAATACATCTGCTACATTTAATATCGGAGGGGTATGTGGCGAACTGACACCTCACAACTACGAACGAATCTATCCGTTGGATCTGTACAATGCAGGCAACATCGAAATCAAGCATGACCTGCTGGCTGAATTTTCCGCCATCGGAGGAGTAATCGGCAGTTTCGGAGGTTCCTCTTTCCATCAGGTGGTGAATGAAGGCAAAATCATTGTGTCGGGAAAAGGATGCAAATACATCTCCGGATTGCTGGGTTCGGAAAGTTCGATACACGGGAACTGTTATCTGTATTCGTGCTGTGTAGATAAGGTCGGAGCTTATCCCGTCTGGAATATCTCTTATCATCCTGTCACCAAGCAGGTCCCCTGCAAGGAAAATCATCCAACAAATCAAAAATAACGGAACATGAAAGCATTACAGACCATACAAGCTGTCGGTCTTTCTTGCTTGCTGTCGATAGGAGCAGCAAGCTGTGGCAGTGAAGAAAGCAACCAGCCTTATACACCGCTTCAGGTGTATTTTGATCCGGTAAGAGTGGATATGAATGCGGAACATCTGATGCCTTATTTCGTAAACTATCCTACGGATTGGGCAAAGATGGGATTGCGCAACTATCCGAAGCTGGTCACCTACGAATACCACAATGCACAATGGGGTGTGACAAGCACCTCGCAATACGAGTTCTTGCCTAACGGCCGTTTGTCCGAACAGCGGCGCACTTCTTTCAATGTGGGTGCAACCGGATTTGATGTCATTTCGTATGAATATAACGGCAATTCCAATCTGACCCAAATCAAATCGGTAGATGACGGACGTTACAAACGCCGGAAAAAAGATGACGGCTTCACATACGACAGTGCAGGTCGGTTGATACGTCGCGACAAGAACGGGCGGGGACATTATGACACAACCACTTTTCTGTATGCCTATCACGGTAATGGGGTATTGCAATCCATCCTGCCCGAAAAAAAGAATGGCACGGTCAATGAATCGGGCGTGACGCTTCATGAGATGCAGTTTGACTCGCTCGCTCACTTGAAGTCTTTTGAAACACCGAAGACCACGAACATGTTCTTGAAAGACATCGACAGTTACAAGACAGGACAATCGGTGACAACCTATGTCTATACAGGCCATCTGTGCACACAAGCCGTAGAGAAGATTCCCGTTGAATTTGACGGGGGGAACGAAACACTGACTTGTACCAGCAGCTTTGCGTATAACTCACACGGAGACTTGGCTACTTGGACGTATAGCGGAGGTGTATATAAAAGTAAAGGCAACAACTGGCGGGTGGATGACATGACGTTTACCGTCTCCTACGATTATGTATATGATGAAAAAGGAAACTGGACACAAGCTACCGTTACATTCCCGGCTAACATCGATGAGATACCTGCATTGCGTACCTACTATAAGGCTTTCAGAGACGGATTTACATCGAATCGGGATCGTTCTTCTGCTGTCAAAGCGGGTGAGGCTCCCAGCCTGACAGTTGTCCGCAGCATTGATTACTGGGACGATGAAACGATTGCTTCCATGAAAGCTGCAAAAGAAAACGGTCAACCTGCCCTAATGGGTAGTTTACGCTACAAAGGAACGGATATTTATGGGTTGTCCGGTAAAGTCAAGTCGGTAAACGGCAATGAGGAATCACTCAAATTTGACCAGGCGGGCAATCTGATTGCCATGCAGAACAAGTTCGGAGACGAAGCGGCCTATCAATATGCCACAGCTACTTCCTATAAAGTGGAGGGATGGGGAGATTATGTGGTGAACATCGAATCAAAAGATGGTATGCGGACGGATATTTGTCCAGATGCTGATACCAACACGGAACTTGACCAGACCTATATGTTTGATAAGCGCAATCGTATCATCAGTCATCAGTTTACTTCGCACATGGCATACGTCACTTGGAAATACAGCTATGAAGGTGACAGCAAATACCCGGCCACGATGATACAGGAGCACCCGGAAGAAGGTAACACCACTTATCGCTATACCTATACCAAGTTCGACAAGCACAAGAATTGGATAGAGCGGAAGGTAAGCTACACCACCGAATACGATAAGTATGATGACAATGGGAACTATGTCGGCGATGAATATACTGCTCCAGAAGAATATACAGAGAAACGAACCATCGAGTATTGGTAAATTTGTAAAATATCTATTGATTTACTTTCTGACCCTTTCTCATTTGAAATTTGCTGATAAATAAACCAAGCCTTATTAGACAAGAGAATCTATTGCTACAATAATTGCTATGGATTCTCTTGTTTTTTTGTACTCATCTGTAAAGTGTACTCGAAGGATTTTTTCTGAAGAATACACTTAATTCTTGCATTTAAAAAGTACTGTAGTACAGAGCAAATCTGCCTTACTGTATAGCATATACTATATTTAGTATAATAGTAAATACTATAATACTAATATACTAAAATGATATATTGTAGTAAATTAGTATATACTAAATTTAGTAATTACTAAAAATAGTATTATCTTTGTATTGAATTTAAAGGCAATATGTTATGACAAAAATAATTGCGGTTCTAAACCATAAAGGCGGGGTCGGAAAGACGACCACCACCATCAATCTGGCTGCGGCCTTGCAGCAAAAGAAAAAGCGCGTGCTGGCTATCGACATGGATGGTCAGGCAAATCTCACGGAATCCTTCGGCCTCTCCATTGAGGAGGAACAGACCGTGTACGGGGCGATGAAAGGCAAATACCCCTTGCCGTTAGTTGAAACGGCAGGAGGTGTTACCGTCGTACCGTCTTGTCTCGATCTCTCGGCTGCCGAGGCCGAACTCATCAACGAGCCGGGACGGGAACTGATATTGAGCGGGCTGATAGCCAAATCGCTCGATCACCGGAAATTCGATTATATCCTTATCGACTGTCCGCCCTCGCTGGGATTGCTGACACTGAACGCCCTTACTGCGGCAGACTACCTGATTATCCCGGTACAGGCACAGTTCCTCGCTATGCGCGGCATGGCCAAGATCATGAACGTGATTACCACCGTCCAGGAACGCTTGAACCCGAAACTCGCCATTGGCGGTATCGTCATTACGCAGTTTGACAAACGTAAGACGCTGAACAAGAGCGTGGCCGAACTCGTCAAGGATTCATTCTGCGACAAGGTGTTCAAGACCGTTATACGGGACAATGTATCTTTGGCCGAAGCGCCTATAAAGGGCAAGAACATCTTCGAGTATAGCAAGAACAGCAACGGAGCTAAGGACTACATGGCTCTGGCACAAGAGGTACTGAAATTAAAATAACCCGATATGAGCAAGAGCGATTTACTGAAAGACAGCATGAAGGGCGGACTGGACGGGTTGCTGTCGCCCACGAAAAAATCTACCGGCGGGAAGCAGCCGGTAGCAGCCCCCACGGAAAAAGAAACGGCGGTCCATTGCAACTTTATCATCAACAAGAGCATCCATAACCGCATGAAATTCCTCGCCATCAAGAAGAACATGTCGCTGAAAGACATCGTGAACGAGGCGATGAAAGAGTACCTGGAAAAGAACGAACAGTAAAAAGATCATGGCTGCAGCGTCTCCCCACCAAGGAGACGGCAGCCATGCGTCCTTTTCTACCCGCCCGCTGTTTCCATAGGGCGCATTCCTCCTTTATAGTCTTACCGCCTATTCTTTTTTACCTGCCTGCAAGCGCAGGCATGCTGCCCGTTTTATTCCCTTTCTAACCCTAACAGGCATATTCCTTTTCTACCGATTCCTTTACCGCTTTCCCGGTCTCATTCTCTGCCGTCACCGTTGTGTTTTATCAGATGCAAAGGTCTGCTGTCGCGCTTGATACGGCGGCTTGAAGTGCATTTCCTGCAAATTCTTCCTTTCTGCGAAAGAGTAATTGGCAGGAAAAGCCGTCGTATGAAGCTGTACCGACAGCCGTGTACCGCATCCGTAAAACCTCAAGCGGTTCAGGCAGAGAAAGGAACCGAAAAGAGGGAAAGAAAAAAACAACTTAAAATTGACAGCGATATGGATAAAATCAAATTGGTAGTTTACAACGAGTACGCACTGGGTTATATCATGCCCGAACAACCCGACAAAGTTTGCACGTTGGCAGACAGGGTAACGCTTGGCGCACCGTCTCGGACAATGCTCGAACCCTATTTCATCGGGAAAAACGATACCGTCAGACTGGCAAGCAGGAAAGACTTCGACACGTTCCGGCTATCGTTCGAGGGGTACGACAATCCGCAGATGTACGAGTATGACACCGATAAAAACGGCATTAATTAATCAAACAATCAATTAATAACAATTTAAAATTTATGAATTATGGAAACAGCAAACATTCAATCTGTAGCAGAGAAAAACATCGTATCGGTAGCACTGGCAAACATTCAGCCGAGCAGTTATAACCCACGCAAGTACTTTGACGAGGTGAGCCTTGCCGAACTGGCCGAGAGCATTCGTCAGCAGGGAGTATTGCAACCTATCGGAGTGCGCCCCATTGATGAAAGCGGAAAGTTTGAGATTGTTTTCGGAGAACGCAGGTATCGTGCTTCCCTTTTGGCAGGATTGGAAGAAATTTCGGCTATCTTGCTGAACGTTTCGGACGAGACCGCCGCCGAAATGGCCGTAACGGAGAACCTGCAACGCAAGGACGTTACCCCCATAGAAGAAGCCAACGCTTACCAAAAACTTATAGAGAGTGGTCGCTATGATGTGCAGTCGTTGGCCGTGCAGTTCGGCAAGAACGAGAACTATATCCGTACCCGTTTGAAATTCGTCTCACTGATACCCGAAATAGCCGAACTTCTGGAAAAGGACGAAATCACAATCAGCGTGGCGAGCGAAATTTGCCGGTACGGTACGGATATTCAGAAAGAGGTGTACGACAAGCATTTGAAAGCCGATTCTTACAACAGTTGGCGAGGACTGAAAGCCGCCGAGGTAGCAAAGTTTATCGAACAGGATTTCACGACAGACCTTAGCCGTTACGCATTCGATAAGACCCTGTGCGCCTCATGCCCCCACAATACCAACAACATGATGTTGTTCTGCGAGGGTGGTTGCGGAAATTGCGCCAACCGGAGTTGTCTGGCCGAAATGAACGCCTCCTATCTCGTGGAGAAAGCCTTGCAGTTTGTGGAACAATACCCCTCCGTATCGTTGGGCTACCAAGATTTCAACAATAATGTGGTTGCAGTGGAACGCCTTACCGCTATGGGGTACGAGGTTGAGCATTTAAATACCTATGCCACGGCATACCCCGAAACGCCCGTAGCTCCCGAAAAGGAAGAATACGACACTATCGAGGAATACGAACAGGCATACAAGGAGTACGAGCAGGATTTCAGCAACTATATGGAAAAATGCAGGTCAATCCATGAACGAATCGACACGGGCGAACTTACGTTTTATATCTGCATCGGGCAGAAAGAAATTACACTGCGCTATAAGGCAAGTGCCACCGTCAATGCAAACGAAGCAACCGAAAAAACGCTCTCCCCGATGGAGAAACTGGAGAAGCAGGACGAGCGTAACAAGGAAATAGCCCGTGAGAAAACGGTAGAAGATACCAAGAAACAGATTTTGGATGTCGATATGTCCGAAAGCAAATTCACGCAGGACGAAGAAAAGATGATATATTTCTTCCTGCTGTCGTCTCTCCGCAAGGAACACTTCGAGATATTCGGTATCGAAGAGAAAGAAGTCTATCAACATCTTACGGACGAAGAAAAGATGGACATCATCGCCAACCTCACAGCCAAGCAGAAAGCCGTTATCCGTAGGGATTTCTTGATAGAGAGCTTCAAAGGCGCATACGGTAGTAACGCTGCCGCCACCCTCTTGCTCGATTTTGCCCGTAAGCACATGCCCGACACGCTCGCCGGAATTGAAAGTGAATACAATGAGGTGTATGAGAAACGCCATAAACGTATCGAGGAACGCAAAGCCGTGCTGTTGGTAAAGGAACAGCAGGAGAAGCAGACAGAAGCCGCCGAGACCGAAGAAACACAAGTCACGGCAGAAGCGCAACCCGAAGCACTGCCACAGCCTGAAGAAACGGCAGCTTGACCATAATTCAGAAGCAGGGCGGAGAAATCCGTTCTGCTGATTTGCATATTACCTACAAAAGGAGGTAACGATAACTGTGAGGACTGCATACGTGACATCGGTACGGCAATGCCCGAAGCCGGGCTGTGCCATGCAGTGCAGCCCGGCTGTCTTTTTTAGCACCTGCCACCGGCAGATCTCCCTTTTTACCCCTTCGTTTTCCTTTTGTATGGAAATCCCTTCGCCGACGGCTCTGCCCGTCGGGACATGCTTTTTCCGGTGCAAAGGTATTGCCTTGGAGGAACATTCAAGTACCGCTACGCTATTTGAACACAATTTTTCAGCAGCTTTCCCGATTTTCAATCGTCCATATTTCGCGGACGCTCAATACCGCAACTATAAAATTCTGTCCAAATTCCTTGCCTGTTTCTCCCTGAAAGGCAATCTTTGATGCACGTAAAAATCAAATCCCGACGGGAGAAGCCTGAAGGCTTCCGAAAGAAGGGAAAAAATAAAAACGATGTTTAATCAATTAATAGCGAAAAAAGTTTATGGAAATTCAATTTACAATCGTTCGTTCGGAAAACAAAGAGTATTTGTGTTACAAAGCAGGTGAAGCGTATGTAGATGCCAGTAACCCTATGATAGCCTTTGCCACAGGCGAAGATGAATTTGAAATCGTAGAGCCGGACAGTTCTTTCAGGCAGAAAGAATACGAGTTCAGAGGCGAACAGTATTACCTCGTACCAGAGTTTTACCGCAATGGTTGGTTAGCTCTCACCTTGGTAATGGTGGAAGATGAAGACGAATATATCGTGCTTTCCGTTAATTTGGAGGAAATGGACGCACTCGGTCTGCCGGACCGTACATTTATCGACGTCAATCATTACCCCGAAGCAATGGAGTTCTTGGTGAAAAACGGACTGGCAACCGATTCCGAGTATAAGCGCAGGAGCGGCTTCGTGGAATACCCTATGGCTATGTTGAACCTGCCGCTTCTTTATCAGCATAACCCGCAAATTTTTCAAAAAGCGAACATCGAGCCATTCGGAGAAGAATGTTTTTGAAAAAGGATTGTTCCACGAATAGAAAAGCATCGGGTTCCGAAATTTGAATGTACAAAATGGCGTACCGATAACACAGTCGGTGCGCTATCTCCTTTGTCTTTATCGCCCGTTTTCGTCCTTTTATAGTCAGCCTCCCAAATACCCACCACCCGTTTCCTCTTATAACTGCATTCTTTCCCTTTTATAGCGGCACGAGCCGCCTGTTTCTCCCGTCCGGCTTTCCCGTCCCTCACCGCACGGGTTTTATCCGATGCGAAAGTCGAACATCGCGCTTGATTCGCCGGCTTGAAGTGCACTTCTTGCAAATTCTTCCTTCCCAAGCGAAGCGTAATTGGCAAGAAGAGCCGTCGTATGAAGCTGTACCGATGACCGTGTACTGCATCAGTAAAACCCCGAAGCGGTTCCGAAGGAAAGGGATCGAAAAAAGGGAAATAAATAATCAATAACTTACAAGACAATGGGAAAATACGATTTTATCAAGACCGGGAATCTGCTTTACTGGCATGACCCGGACAACGGTTTGTCCGACGGGGCTTACCGAGTGATTTCTGCACCGGAAAACATGGAAGACGACAGCATTATTCTGATTTCATCCGGTACTTCGGAAGCGGAGGTTTTGCCTTCGGAATTATTGCCGATAAGCACGGGCAGAAGTCACAAAGAGGATTTTTTGCGCTGGAAAGCGGAACGTGAAGCCGAAGGCATGGAGTTTTACAATCGCCTTTCCGAAGTCATGGAAACGGAGGACGATTTGGCCGTAGGCGACATGGTAGCATTTACAAACGATTATGGAGTAGTATTCGGCCCCAAAGAGGTGTTGGCTTTCAGGAAGCCTTGGAACGGTGGCAGATGCGTGTATCTTGACAGCGACGCCTATTGGTTTCCCGACCGTCCCGACCAGTTGACCCTCCTAAGCAAGAAAGGGGCGGAATGACAATGACAAACCCACCTGCCACAAAAGCGGGTGGGTTCATTTTCCCTGCATGAAATCTCATGTTCTATTTTAATCGGCCCGTCCGGTTGTCGCTCACGCATTCCACTCGTGCGGTGATTTCCTTTTCTATCGTCTTTATCCATTCCTCTCCGACACCGGCCTCCCGGCCGTATTCCGGGTAACGCGAGACGATACCTATGGCCTTTTCTATGAACGGCTCTGCGGCCTTTATACCGTACCGGCGGGCTACTTCCATCAAATCCTCTGCTGCAATGCCCTCCGTTTTGTTGTTGACCGTCATGCTGTGGCGGTTTACATAATACGGCGCGTCCGGATCGACCGAGAACGTGTAGTCGTAGGCTGGAGCAACGTGCCAACCCCCGTCATTGCCCATCAGGAAGCTGAAATTCTTGTTATGGTCATCGACGTTCCCGCCCAGCACGTTCAGCACCATCGAGCGGAACAGTTGCCGGAGTTCCCCCGGCGGCACGCCGATACGGCAAGCTACCTCGAACAGTGCTTCGTAAGAATCCGCCGAGGGGTTCATGGCAGCCAATGTCTGGATATGCACCTTCTTGCCGTTCCGGCGGTCGAAACGCTCGGTCAGGAAGTGCGCTGTCTGCTCGCCTTCCAGCAGGCGGCTTGGCATCATCTGAAGCCCGGCATCCACGGCCATCAGGTAATAGCTGTATTCTATCCGTGTCGTCGGCATCTTCTGGTGTTCGTCGAACTTGACGATCATCGGCGTGTAGCCCGGATAAGGGGTCGCCACCTGTCCGGAGTAACATTGTCCCTCCTCGAAATTGACGTTGACCACCGCCTTGGGTCGTCGCCCTCCTGCGGACGTGCCCACCTTGAACAGGCTTTCGACCATCAGGTTGCCCGATACCGGGACGTTGAACCGTCCGGCTTCTTCGAAAGCCTGCCGGGCCAGTTGGTAGAGGTCGGCGATTTTGACCTTGAACGGTGTCTCCAGTTCCTCGGCAGTGGGCGGGACGAATTCCAATGCCCCCATGCCACGCCGTCCGATATAGGCAAGACGGTCGAGGGCGGACAAGTCCCTCATACGGATATGATGCACTTTGGCCCATTCGTTGAATACGGTGTTTCCCCAATGGTCGGGCAGTGAATCGGCTATGAACGACGGCAGGCCGCCGAAAAGCCGCTCTTCATCGGGATAGACCGGCAGGCCGCGCTGTGCGGCAACCCCTTTTACCGGCGCACGGAGCGGGGCGATGTCATAGCCGTCGCGGACATAATCGCTGTCGAAGTAGAAACAGGCTTTGCTGCGGTGTCCTTCCCGATTGGCGACAAGCGTGCCGACCTTTTTATCCCATAGGATTACATCGAGACTTTCTATCATTTCTTACCCCTCCTTACTCGTTTAGGTATCAGTTTCTCGATTTCCCGAAGCGCCATCGGCGGCATGGGAAGTTCCGGCAGAATCTCTGCGAGCCGCTCTTCCTGACCGAGCGCACGCAGCAGGGAGATGAAATTGGCCAAGGTCAGGTTACGGCTGACCCCTTGTTCAAAATGGCTGATTGTCGTCTGGCTCACGCCCGACTGTTCGGCCAGTTCCTTTTGGCTCATGCGGGCTGCCAGACGGTACTCCTTGACCCGCGACGCCAGAAGTGTCAGCATATCACTGTTTGTGGTATAGTTCGTTGCTTCCATAATATCAATATATCACTATTTATATACAAATATACGAACAATTATCCATATATAGATATATAATTTCTCTTTTTTAGCTTCCAGTCGTCCTTTTCTATTGCTTTCAGGTTTCCGTATTCTCTTCCGTCTGGCTTTCCTGTCCGTCACCGCATCGGTTTTTATCGGTGCAAATATGGGCTGTCGCGCCTGATTCCGTCGTTTTGAATTGCATTTCTTGCAAATTCTTCCTTCTGCGAAGCGTAATTGGCAAGAAAAAACGTCGGAAAGGGCTTTTTCGCCAGCCCCGGAAAGCACCATAAAACCCGAAGCGGCTCCGGTAACAAGGAAGCCGAGCAGAGGGAAAGAAAAACAAACGTTAAAAAATCAACAAATGAAGACATTAGAAGAATTATTGCAAGAACTGGGGTGTGAAGGTAACGCATTCGACAGCACCGGAGAATTTACAAAAGCGGGAGAAAAGGCGTATGACCGCTTGGAGCATTTGCTGTATGACATAGAAAGTCTTACAGGAAAAGAGGTGACACCCATAATTAGGGAACTTGACAGAATATGCAACGAGAACTATTAAAATTCAAGAATATGGACATTAAAGAAAGCAAAGAGTACCGCCTCGCCAAAGATTGGGAAATGGCGGTAAACAGTTTCAGTTTCAACCCCGAATGGTTCGCAGCGGCAATCCCCGACATGCACCCCACGCTTCAGCAAAGCCTCTACCGCCTGATTAAGGCGTGTATCAAGGTCATGGCGGACGACAACCGGCGTTATGACGAACGGAACCAAGCCTCGCACGAGGAAGCGAAGCGCATCATGGAATACCTCAATGAACACGGACGTAATATACCATTAAGATAAGGAGGATAATATGAGAACAAATGAAATTCAATTTGGCGGCAAGAGCTATGTATGCCGTATTGTGGAAGCCAACGATGGCGAAGAATTGCTGATTGCCCCGACCACCCTGCTGGATGCCCTGCAGCCCTGCAGTTTCGATGACGAAAACGAAGGTTTCGCCAGCAAAGAAGCTGAAAGTATCTACGACGAGGTTTTCTACTTCACCGACGAGAAAAGCATTCAGCTTCCCGAAAACGAACTGATTGCCGAACTCAAAGAGAGTAACCCCGACTGGTTCGAGTAAAAATCTTGGAACGATAATTTATAAACTTAGAGTTATGGAAAAAGAATATGTAATGCAGGTTGCACAGATCATTAAGGAACAGTTAGTAACATTAACCCCCATGACCGTCCTCATGTCGTGGAGTATCGAAGAATTTGCCGCCACCCTGTACAGGGAGTTGCCGGCACTCCGCATCAAGGTAAATGGACGACTGCACGCGGGATATGTCATCGTCGTGCTCAATGGCTCGGATTATTACGAGGTTTATCTTGTGAAGGGAATGGACGTGGAATGTGTGAACAGCGAGGTTTGTTTCGACGAACTGGGCGGTGTCATCGACCGGGCTATCGAAAGCGGTACGGACAAAGCCGAGTACGATAAATTCTGCGAACAGGAGCGACAGAATTTATATGTAACTGTTGTCACTGTCTGATTCCTCTTTTTGGGGGATGAAAGCCGTGCCTTGTCGGAAAACGAACAGGGTACGGCTTTTCTGTGCATGATACGATGGAAATGGATAAAAATCTGCCGTTCGTAAATGATTTCGGTCGTTCGTAAAACGGATTGTCTGTGGCTGCCTGTTCCCCTTATATTTGCGGTGCAGGTTCACAAAATAATAACGGGCGGAATCCGAAAAGCCCTTCAAAGAGTAGGAAATTAATCATATTTACATTATGACACATGAAATTAATATCAATGGAACGACAGATAAAAAGGCTGTGAGAATAGCATATGGCTATATTCAAAGAGACTATGGCTGTACTAATCTTAGTTTATCACCGAATCAATCAGGAGGATTAACGATGTCCGTCGATTCTAATTCGGCAAGAGAAGATATTGTAAATGCACTAAATGAACATTTGCCCAGCGGAGCTTATGCCGGTTGACAACAGTCCCTTATTTTCGTGATCTTCTATTTTATGTGACACAAAATTTGTCGTTCGTAAGCGATTTCGGTCGTTCGTAAAACAAACTTCACACTGGGATAGAGGTACTGTACTTTTATGATGTGAACCTGCAAACAGTTTTATATGAATTAAGTACATATCGATTTTTATTGATGTGTACTTAATTTGTATTTAAGAGAAATAGCTGTAAATACCCTGTATCTCCCACATTTTTTATACCTTTGCACTCTATTTTATACCGAAATTACATTTATGGAAATGATGATTGAGGATTTGAAACAACTACGCGAAAGCGAAGACCATATAGAATTTAAGGAAGCAAAGCGGAATTACCCGTTTGCAGGTGGAAAGCATGTTGATCCGAAAGAAAGGCGGCGGTGTGTGTTGGGGTATATTGTCGCTTTGGCGAATGAAAAAGGCGGGCGGCTGGTATTGGGTATGGCGGATAAAATGCCTCATACGGTTGTCGGCTCGGATTTTGCCCAAGACAAAGTGGGAGAACTCACGGATGAAATTTACGAAAGGTTGGGAATAAGGATAGAAGCGACCGAGCTTTACGAGGACGGTAAGCGTGTGCTTGTCCTCTCCGTACCCTCCCGGCCGATAGGCAGACTATTGAGGTTTGAGGGCGTACCTCTCATGCGTACCGGAGAAAGCCTGCGTGAAATGTCCGATGCCGAAATATTCAGGATATTGTCGGAACAGGAACCGGATTTCTCGGCCAAGATATGCGAGGGGCTTACCATAGGGGATCTGGATAAGGAAGCCATTGCGGAAATGAAGAGCCAGTATGCCCGTAAACAGGAAAATCCACTTTTCCGGACTTACCCCGACGAACAGGTGTTGTCGGATTTGGATTTGTTGAAAGACGGAAAGTTGAACTATGCGGCGCTTATCCTGCTCGGAAAGCCCGAAGCCATACGGAAATACCTGCCGCAGAACAACATTGTCGTGGAGTTCAGGATGTATCACTCGATGATACAATACACCGCACGCAAGGAATTTCAGCTGCCACTGTTTATAGCCATTGACAAGGTTTGGGATTACATTAACCAACCGGCAAGCAATCCGCTTCTGCATTACAATGACGGCCCATATATATTTGACATACCTTCATTCAACAAGGAGGCTATCAGGGAAGCAATCTTGAATGCCTGCTGCCACCGTTCGATGTTGATTCAGAGCGATGTGGTCATCAAGCAATATCCCGACAGCATAACCATTACCAATGCCGGTGGTTTCCCTTCAGGTGTGGATATAAATAACATCTTGACGGTAAACAGCGTTCCGCGTAGTAAACTGATGAGTGAGATATTGCAGAAGACAGGATTGGTGGAGCGTTCCGGCCAAGGGGTTGACAAGATGTTCTACAACTGTATCATGGAGGGAAAGGCACTGCCGGATTATTCGGGAACAGACCCCTATCAGGTAAGTCTCACGTTCAAGGCTCCCGTACTGGATAAGGATTTTGTCGTTTTCATCAGGAACGAGCAGAGCAAAAGGACACCTGCTGAACAACTGAATGTCTTTGAATTGCTGACTTTGTATAAAATCGCAATGAGGGATTACGAGGGACTTGAAGGGAATATCTTGAGAAAATTATCTGAAGAAGGTCTTGTAATAGACGAAAATGGAGCTTACCGCTTGTCGGAAGAGTACCGGAATGAAGCGGCTGAAAAACTGAAAGGATTGAATATGAACCATCTTAAGTCGGTATCGGATTGTTTCCGTAAAAATGGTTTTATCAACCGGGCTGCCCTCAAGGAAATATTCGCAGATATATTGTCCGAAAAACAGGTTCGGGCATTTATCTCCAAAATGGAAGATGCTGGTATTATACAAAAAGAGGGGGCTGGTAAATATACCCGTTATATAAAAACACCTGATTTCCCTTCTTTCGTGTAGGGCCGCAAGAAACCGATTTTGGGCCGCAAGATTATAACACATTGTTTATCAATGATTTTTTTAGGGACCGCAAGAAGCTGGTTTTGGACCACAGGATTTTCTACAATAGATAGGGAGCAAGAAACGCCTGCAATGGACACGAAATCATTGCAGGCGTTTTTTTTACTTTCCCTCATATCGGAATCCTATTTAGCCCCTCGTTTGTTCAGAACGTCCTTTATCATTTCTTTTACCTCCATTCCCACATTCACGAAATTCCGGTAAAGAATGCGTTCCCGTTCCTCCCTCGACTTGAACGTGTAGAACTTTGGTAACGGTACATACGCCGCTTCCTCCTTCTTGATTTCCTTCATGTCGAAATCCGTCTTGCAGAAGAACTTCGAGGTTTTGAACTCTTCCGCTTCCTGCACGTTCATCGAGCCGCCCATACCGGTTTTCGTCTTGATGAAATCTCGTGCTGTCTGTCCGCATATCCAGCCTGTCGGCATATCCGAGATTTTCGAAGCGGGCACGAGACTGTCCATATTCTCGTTCAGGTTGAAAGAGGTTTTGTCCCGGTCTATCGTAACGCCTTTCTTGATTTGCACCACCTTGCCGAAAATGTCGCCGGACAACCATTCCAGTGTCTCCTTGGCACGGGCTGAACCGCTCACCACATTGCCCACCGTCGTGATGATTTTTTGCATACCTACCTTTCCGTAATCCGCTTCAAGCTGCGGCAGCTCTTGGAAGCCGAGCGTCACGCTTACCTTGTTGCTTCGTGCCGTACCGATCAGGCGGTCTATCTTGTGGAAATACAGTGTCGGCAGCTCATCGACGATGATGCTCACGGGAATGTTCTTGCCCTGCCCAGTATTTACGCGGGTAACGAGACGGTTCAATATCAAGGCGTTCAAAGCGCCGATAATGCTTTCCATTTCCGGGTCATTCGCTATCAACAGGTAGCTCGGATGTTTCGGGTCGCTCACTTTCAGGTCGAAGTCGTCCCCGTCACGATGGAATATCCAGTAGCTCTCTTTGGTCGCCAAGCGCGAGGTATAGACACGTAACGTGCCTATCATACCCTCCAGCTGCTCCATTGCCTTGTTCTTGAAAGCCGTCTGGAACGGGCCGAGTAATGGTGCTACCTCGTTATCCGTTTCCAGTACCTCGAAGATGGTCTGGTAGCTCTCGTTTAGGAACGAAAGGATGTGCGGCATGTCCGAATACTTGCCTAACCAGTAGGCCGGATTCACGATCTCTCCGCCCTCTTTGTCCCGCACCACGCCTGTCGGTTTCCAGAACTTCGTTTCGGGGTCTTGCCGTTTCTCGGCGTACAACTTGTTCCCTTTGGCATCGTAAGGTTCGCGTTCATAGTTCACGAAAAAATAGATACAGGCAGCGAGGAAGTTCACAGCCGATGTCTGGAAGAATTGGTCGCTGCCGCCGCCTCCCTCTTTCTTGCCCTTTTGCAGGCTCTCCAACAGCGTCTCTGCCGTTTCGCTCGCCGCGGCGAGGTTGTTGATGTACTTCGCTTGGATAGGGTTTACTCGGCGACTGTATTCCACGTCCACGAAGTTAATCATGTTGAACTTGCACCCTTTAGGCACTTTGCCGAGCTTCTGATTCTTCTTGTAGTGGTAATAAAGTTTCGTGGCCAGCGTCGGGAACTTGTAGTCATAGACCACCATTGCGAATCCCTTGGCCGAATGTTGTCGGATAAACGGCTCGATAATGCTGAATGTCTTACCCGATCCCGGTGTTCCGACGACCCATGTTCCACGGAAACAGTTGGTTATATTGGTCCAGCCTTTGCGGAATTTGCCTTTGTAATAGTACCGCATGGGAATGTTCACGCTGTACGGGGTCTCTATCAGTTCCTCGCACTGCTCGAAGCTCTCGTTCTCGAAATTGAAACGGTCTTTCATCAGACCGTCCTTGGTGAACTTTGGTATGTTGTCCAGTGCAATGTGTACCAGTATCACACCCGCAAGGGAAGTCGCCATATAGAAAATGATGTTCAGCGGCAGGGTGTATAGTCGTATTTCCATCGGGTGGTTGAACAGCCATACCGACAGGGCGAGCAGCGACAGACCGCCTACAAGCGGGTACACGACCTGAGTGCGTGCATTGCACTCTAAATGCTTGTTATTCCGTGTTCCGAGACAGGTGATGCAGATAAGCAGTATCGTGGCTAACTTGCTGTACACGAGATTCCCGTCGTTGTATATCATCCATTGCTTAATACGTCCGTGAATATTGCAAAGGATGCCGTCCCAGTGGTCCAAGGTCGCCGGGTCGATGGCATATTCGAAGAACTCCATGAGGACGGAAACATACACCACCGCACGGAATATCTGGTAAAATCCCTGTAATTCCTTGCTCTCTTCCATTGCTATGTCAATTCTTTTTAATGCCCCAGAGGACATGGATATGAGGCCATTGTATACGGTTATCAGCAGTAAGCTGGCAGACATGGGAAACTGCATATAGAGGTTTAAGCCTTAAAGCGTCATATATTGCAGAAGCCCGTACTTCCGCTGTAAACTTCTCAAGGAAAATCCGGACAGCATCGTCAGAGCCACAAGTCATGAAATCAATGAAACCTTCAATCAATTCTTTATTGACATAGTAGAGCTGCCCTTGGAAAATATCATGGTAATGGCTGATACGACCGTTCCATTCCGTCCGGATTTCTTCCCTGCGGTTCTTTGCGGAAGGAAACCTCTCGTAGCAGTCTATTCCATCATCGAGGAATATGTAATTACCGGAAACGTCCTCTTGCTTAGGACATTTGCATCTCAACAGATACCCGAAAAATCCTTTGTCCGGATGTACTATATCCACATATTGTGGTGCATTGAAATCTTTAATTCCGTTCATAATCATAAATTCAGTTGTTGATGGTTATAATGGGACGCACTTTATGCGCCTGCGTCTTGGGCGTTTCCTGCATGGCTCCGCTGGCTGTCGAGTAGAGCCATGCTTTGACCGTCTGCTGTCCTTCCACCTCCGTCGATGTCCAGTACCAGCACTCGTTGGCCTCAGTCGGAAGCGGGTCTCCGCCGCATTTCTCGATGACCGGATTGATGATGCCACGTGCCGCGTACAGCAGACGCATCTGCGCCACTGAGGGCACATAGGCGCTCTGCCCGTATTTCCACAGGGCAAAAACGGATTCGGCCATCGGAGAAGTCGTTTCGTCCGTCCCGTGCAGTGCATTCGTGTTCGCATTCCCGTCGTATGCCGTGATGTCTGCCGACGTACCCTGCTCGACGCCGAGGCTGTCGGCGAAAGCCTTCGGTGCCATGTCCCACAGATAAACGGCATACCCGTTGCCTTCCGTTTCTCCGTCGGAATAGGTATGGAAGACGACGGCAATCGCCTGTTTCCCGGAATTTTCGTACTCGCTGTACGGCACGGCCTTGCCGTCCACACAGAGGACGTGCCCGGGACGTACTGCCGTGTCGGGTACTTCGATATGTGCGTCACAGGCGGCCAACACCCCGGACATAAAGACAGCCTGCAAAATCGGGCAAGCCTTTCTGATAATGTTCTGTTTCATATTTCCCTTATTTTATAGGTAGTTTAATACCAAGGGCGACCCCTGTACGCAGCACATCGGCCCCCTTTATCATCACGTCTCCCTTGACTTGCCAGTATAGCGTCCAGCCCGCCCGCAACACATAGTTGTGCTCGTAGCCGAAATGCAGCCCGACAAGGAACTTCCTCGTATCGCTTCCGCCCGAAGCCCCGATACGGAGGCTTCCGTAATGGTTGCGTCCCTTCGTGACGCAGGGTTTGTAAGCCACGCCGAAGCCGTAGGTACGGTAATTCTGCCAGAAAGATTTCGGGCATACATGCTTGCAGGATTCGCACTCTGCCCATTGCAGGTAGCCGTTGGCAAAGAACTCCCACGCATGGCGGTAGTTCATCTCGTGTTCGTAGGCCAGCGTCACGTCCAGCCCGTTCTTGTACAGCAGCCCCGCACTGAGCGAAAGGCGGCCGCTGCCCCGTTGTGCATTCGCACCGACGGCGAGGCACATGCAGGCAATCGTCAGGATAATCGTCTTTCTCATTGTCATTCCTCCTCCAGCAATGCCGTGCTGAACGAATCGGCCGACAGCACGTCCTCATAGTCGATATTCAGGCTGATGGCACGCCCGCTGATTTGTTTCTCCGTCATCTCGATGGTCAGTACCTTGTCGTTCGGGAACGTCATTTTCTTAACCACGACCACATTCCGGTAGCCGTGCCGGAACGTCTTGCCTGCCTCCAGCACCAGTTCCGGGACCAGTTCGATGACTTGCGCATTAGTCGCTTTGGTCAGTTTCTTGTCCGCCAGCTTCACCCGTATCTCGTCAATGTCGAAACGTATGTTCGTCCGGTTCTCTATCGAGAAGTCGATGAAGAAATACTCTCCCACGGCGTAGATGTTGTTCAACCGCATGGTCATGCGGTGTGCCTTGGTGGCGACGTTGCGGATCTTCGCGGGCGAGTTCCAGATACGCCGGGCGAAGCGTGTCATCTCCACGGTGGACATCGAGACCGCCGGGTTGTGGTAGGCGTTTCGTTCCTGCAACTGGATTTCCTTGTCTGTTACCGCCTCCCGCACCCGTGTGGTGTAGAGCAGTGCATACTGTGTGCGGTAGCGTTCCGTTACGATGGTCACTATGGCCAGCACCTCGCCGTCCTCGTGTCCGCCCTCTTTCGGTTTCAGGCGGACGATGTTATCTATCGGTTGGTCGCCGACAACCTTATCGGTGGAGATGTCCACGAAGCGTACCGGTTCCGAGGCCGTGATGACCGTTGTTACCTGTTCATTTACCGTAAGTTGTTCCATCTCCTCGTAGGTTCGTTGTGCCTGTACATTCGGCATTCCCAGTAGCCCTGCCGCCAGAAGAAATGCCGTTACGATTCCTTTTTTGTCCATGTCATTGATTTATTGATTTGTTTTTCTTCCCTTATCTCTTTTTCCTCTTGTGCCTTGTTCCTGCATTCCAGTTCCTCCTGAATCCGCCGCTCGGTAATCTCGCAGTACGCCTGTTCGATTTCAAATCCGATGTAGTGCCGTCCCGTGCGGATAGCGGCCACGGCGGTTGTGCCTGACCCGATACAGTTGTCCAGTACAACATCGCCTTCGTCGGTGTAGGTCCGTATCAGGTACTCCATCAACGCCACGGGCTTTTGTGTCGGGTGGTAGAACGCACCTTTCTTGTGTTCCTTCGGCATGAAGATGACCGAGGTCGGATATTTGTCATCGGCTATGCGTACCGGTGAGAGTTTCATCGTTCCGTAACAACGGTTGGTAAATCCCTCCGTTTTACGCCTCCCGTGATTTCTCCGTTCCGAAGGACACGGTGTCATCTGCGGATGATAGACCGGCTGTTTTTTATAGAATACCAGAATATCCTCGTGCTGCCGGAGCGGCATACGTTTGGCATTGAGATGTCCCGTCACCCGATCTTTCTGCCACACGAGGTTGTACCGCCATAGCCGGGGTTGCGACAGCATGAGCCATGCGGAGAAAAGCCCCTGCCCGAACAGGATAATGGGGCTGTCCGGCTTGGTAATCCGCCGGTATTGCTCCCACAAGGCTGTTAACGGTATCTGGCGGTCCCAGTTCGCCGACGGATTGCTGCGATTTAACACCCCGTAAGGTAGGTCGGCGATTATGGCGTCCACGCTACCATCCGCTATCTGTTTCATGCCCTCCATGCAGTCCATAAGGTAAATGCGATCCGTCTCTATCATATTGCGTCTGTTTTCGGTTCTACAATTTGCCGGGCGCTCATCCAGGTACAGCGTTCCGTCCGGGTTTTCCGGATTTCACACTCCCAGAGGGTATTCTTCTCCACATGTTTGAAATTGACCGCACCGTCTCTCGGCCCGTAAAAACCGGTATGCTTTTGGAAGGCGAATAAGGCAATCCTCCGCCCGTCTTCTGCCTGAAAGTTGCATATCAGGGCGAATCGTACCCCTTTGTGCCACCATTCGGTACTTACGAGCTTCCCGACGAATGTTTCGGGCTTATCGGGAGCGATGTAGTCCTCGTAATAGAAGCCGTCCGTTCCCTTATGAAGTTTTGATATATCTGATTCCATTGTCACTGCCCTTTTAGTTCCTGTTTTCCCGTCCGTTCACCAGATACACAAACGTCCCGTATTTCAGCTTCACCTTGTTTTTCTTGATAGCCTTGCTGATGGCATTACTCGTTTTCTGGTAGGCATTGTTCACCGCCTGCATACCCCATTGGGCGAGGCTGTTACCGTATCCGCTGGTATTCATGTTCATGCTGCCCGACATGGCACTGCTCGCCACGTCCTTGCTTGTCTCGCGGAACTGGCTGATGGGTACGTAAAGTCCTTCCAGCCCGTCCGTATCGTAGATTGACAAGCTGACCTTGACCAGTTCATCCTCCACCAATATGCTGTTGATGCTTCCTTTTACACGTCCGGAAGAGAAACCGCTCACTGTGGCATACAGGTAAGTACCACGCCTGACCACGCTCTCGTTGATTTCGATGTCGTCCAGCAGGCGCAGCCGCACACGCGAGCCGTCCACGGCCTTGATGTTCTCGTCGATGATCGCCTTGATGAGTTTCGGTTCCCGAGCGTCTTTCGCCAGTGTGTTGAAGTAGTCCGAAGTCGTCTTTACCTTCTTCACCACCTCGCTTGCCTTGTCCGTCTCCGCAGGAGCTTTGACCGAACGGCTTTCCTCGTCGATGGTTCCCTTGGCCTGCGTCATCGTGTCTGGCGGAGCCGCCGTTGCGGTGCTGTCCGTTTCGGACGGCATGACCTCCCGTTGTCCTCTCAACCTCGTTTCGGCGAGTGCTTTTTCCAGTTCTGCGAGAGCTTCCTGCTCCCGCCTCTTGGCATCGGCCGCTTCCGCTGCCAGATCTTTCTCCTTTTCCTGCCGGTCAAGCAGGGCGATGTCCTCTTCGGTGTACTGCGATTCATATTCCTCTTGGTTATTGTCCGGTTCGTCCCGCTCGATGTTGTCCACAGCGGAATAATCTTGTATCTTGCCCCATGATTTGGCCATGTTCTCATACTTGCTGCCGATACCGTCGCCGCCCTTGATTTGGGCGTCTGGCAATTCGGGATTCAGGAACTCGGTCGTCTGGAGTGTCTTGTCCTGTACCTCGGCCTTCTCGGTATGGAACAGGTCGAAAATGAAGTACGACGTGCCGAGAAGGGGGATATAGAGGATAGCCGGAAGCATATACTTCGGCTGCCTGAAATTGATTCTCTTGAAGATATTGTTCATTGTTTCCCTTTAATTGAGTTGCACATACTTGCTTATAGTTCTCTCAAACGGCATATTCATAAGCCTGCCGTTCTATTCCGGCCTTTCCGTACCGCTTTCCTTCGTATCGAATCTTCGTACATGCGGTACGGAAAGCATCTTATGCCGTTCCCGGAGCACGGAATCCTGCATTTCCGTGGCCGTTCGGCGGACTGGATGATGGCGGTACACCACCGTCAGGCGGTAAATATTCCATGTCAGCCCGCAGATGGCGAAGCCGAATACGATGACGAGAAACAGCGTCCGGTGGGCGTTGGCGAAACCCTGTACTTTGGCCACTGCCTTGTCGATACGTGTCGCTTTGGCGAAGCGTCGCCCGGCATCCACGTCGCGTTCGTAGCGCTCCTTGTATTTCGGGTCGTTCTTGTCCGGCATCTTCTCGCCGAACAGCATACGTCTGAATCCTTTGATATTCATAGGACTGGTAGAGTTAATAGTTGCTTTTTGTCTTTTGCTCGATGTCCTTGTTCAGCAGTGTGCGCCAGTTCACAATGAGCAGCCCGTGCGGGTTGTTCTCCGTCCGGGGTACACGCTTGAGCTGTCCCGCCGTAACCAGTTCGCGCATCAGGATATTGCTGCGCCGTTCGATACGCTGCCGCCCGTAGTAAGTGAACTCCATCTTCTCCTTGTTGAAGGTGATACTGTCGCAGAAAATCGAAAAGACGGCACTCGTTCCCAAGATGTTGGAATAGAAACCTTTCTCCTTGAGCGTATTGTACTGTGCCAAGCCCGTTTCGTCCACTAAGTACATCGCTTTCTCCATCGTGTAGCGGATGTACTTGTCGTCGGGAGCAAGGGTAAAGAAGTAGTGGTGGAACATTTCGACATGGCTCTTGGCTTCCACGTCGAGCGTTTCCTCCATTGTCGTGCGGCGTACCAGTATGGGCACGTTGCCGTCCAGCACATATACTTTCTTTTGAGCGTCCGTAACCATCGTGCGGGCCGTCCAGATACTCGACACGCTGATGATGACGCAGCCCACAAGAAAGGCGGTACAAATAATTCCGACCAGTTTGATTTTGTTCTCTAAATTCTTGATGACCATTTTGTTTGAATATTTATCGTTACTTTGTTATCTCATTACCGTACCCATTGCGCCTGTTGCCGTCATTTTGGCCTGCTGTGCCACGCCCTCGCCGAAGTTTCGGGTTGAGAACGCCGTGTCACCCTCCGGTATCATCCATGCCGCAAGGTCGGGGACGAGGTTCAGGCATTTTAGGGCCACGATGCTTGCCGCCATCAGATAGCCCGCCGAGAAGAAGGAGTTTTGCAGGTAAGCCGCCATCGTCTGCTCGCTTGCCGTTATCGCCGTTAGGTTCTCTACCTGTATGCAAAGTACGATGTCGAACAGCAGCAGCACGTAGAAGCCCACGAAGTAGAGCATCGCCCCATAGAAATGTACCGTCAGATACCTCGTGAGCCACTTCGCCCACGCACCTTCCCATTTGGGCAGGAGCGAGAACGCCCACTGGATAGGTCCGAAAATGGTGAGCATTCCCAAAAGAATTTGCTGGCAGTAAATCGTGGCCCACCAACCTATTCTGAATACCACAAGGGCTATCAGCATGATGATTTTGTCTATTCCCACGATGACCCCCGAAGTCAGCGACGTGAACCACAGCTTCGCTGCATCCTTCTCCATGTTAGTAACCTCGTCCACGCCAGTTTGTTCCATCGTCGCCTCAATGAGGTTTGGGTCCGACGTACCCGTATGGGCGACATCGGCCTGCGCCTGAAGGGCGGTGTACATCGTGTCGCGCACGTAAATCAATTCCTGCACTTCCTCGAACTTATCCGAGATTTGCGAGGCTTCGGCCTCATAGAGGTCGTGTGTGTACGAACCGATACAGTTCGGAATATAGGAGAGGAAGTCCAGAAAGCACCAGTTGCTCCCGCTGCCAGCCATGCCCGTATCTGCCGGAGGATACCACCAGCAGAGAATGAGCGACACGGCCAACGGCTTGAAAAGTTTCATCACGTCCAGCGGCTCGTGCTTGACCATCATCTTGTACGCCATACCTGCCGCCATGATGATGGCGAAGAGTGCGGCCAGCGCCATGCACATCTGCAATATCCACCAGTAACCACCAATTACTTCAAGTGGGTCTAAACATCGGAAATAAAAGGCAACAAGATTGATAAAAGGATACTGATTTACAGTTTCTTAGGAAGAAATGAAGATTTTGGATTGCTTCGTTATACTTTCCTAAAATTGCGGATTATTTGACTGATTTTGTCCCGTTTTTGTCCCGTTTGGCAATACCTTTGCAATAGCAATTATGTTGTTGATTACCAATAAGAAAGCAAATATAAACATCAGAAAATAAAGAAAACAAAATGGGACGAAAGAAGAAAGAAATCAAATTGAAAGAGCCTGTCCGCATCCGTGAGAAAAACCTCTTGGACGGCAGCATCAGCCTGTATCTTGACATCTATTATCGGGGAAACCGAAAGAAAGAGGGTCTGAAACTCTATTTAGTGCCGGAAATCAATGCCACAACCAAGTTGCAGAATGCTAATACACGCAAATTGGCAGAACAAATCAAGGCGCAGCGCATTCTTGACATTCAAAAGGAGGGGCTTGTGGATTGGGAAAAGGTAAAAAAGTCAAGGCTGACACTCAGCGCATGGTTCGGGCAATATGTGGAAGACAATGCAGAACTCTCCGAATCATCCAAACGTTCCAAAAGAAACGTACAGGCACGAGTGGAACAATACCTATCCCACATAGGGAAGCCTGACCTGTCATTAAAAGAAGTAGATAAGGAGTTCTGCAAAGGCTTCATCGCATTCTTAAAAACTTGTACTTTCAATGACGGAAAGAAAACATTAAGCTGCACCACCTGTCGCATCTTTGTAAACCGCTTCGGCTCTGCATTGGCTAAGGCGGTGCGTGAGGGGTTTATCGAGCATAACCCATTCACGTTGCTGGAAGCCAAAGAGAAACCGCAGAAGTTGGTTGCCGACCGTGAATTTCTAACCATTGAGGAAGTTAAGAGTGTGATGAGCACTCCCTGTCGGTACAAGATTGTCAAAAAAGCGTTTCTGTTCTCTTGCTTCACGGGACTTCGTTACAGCGATATGAAAGCGTTGAACTGGAGTGAGATTCATTCTGCAGCAGATGGCAAGACGGAATACATAGACCATGTACAAATCAAGACCAAAGACCGTGTGACTATCCCATTGTCGGAAGAAGCCAAAAAATGGATGCCCGAAAGGATTGAGGGTGTGGATAACATCTTCCACCAACTTACAATAACGCATACAACAGTAGAGGTGGTACTAAAGGAGTGGATGGAAGCGGCAGGAATACAAAAGCACATTACCTACCATTGCTCACGTCATACCGCAGCCACCATGCTTCTGACTTTGGGAGCCAGTATCTATGTGGTAAGCAAAATTCTCGGACACAAGAGTATCAAAATGACAGAGGTTTATGCCAAAATCGTGGATAAGAAGAAACTTGAAACGGTAAACCTCGTCAATGGAATGTTTGGCCAAACACAAATAGCAATATGAAGATAGAAATCAAAGAACGCAAGCTGACCGCAGGAAACCGAAGCCTGTATCTGGAATATTACGAAACAGGATTCCGCAAGAAAGAGAACCTGCATCTGTATCTTGTGCCCGAAAATTCGCCAAAGGCAAAGAAACTGAACCGTGAAACATACGATAAGGCGAGGGTGATTCGTGCCGAGCGTTTACTCAATCCACCGTCTTTTGAGAAGAAATCCAAACAAACAGAGGGAAAGAATGAAAAGGCAGAAGCACTGACATGGCTTGATTGGTGCGATGAGTATATCCAATGGTCAAAGGCTTGCGATAACTGTAAGAAGATGTTACAGCACAAGGGAGTGGTTCGTAAACGGATTGCCACATACCTTGAAAGGATTAAACAGACGAAAATACTCCTGAAGAATGTTGATGCCCAAATTATAACAGGGCTGTTTGACTACATGCGCAATGAATACCGCAACCCACGACAGATAAAAACGCAGGACGGCAAGTTGGCTGACTATACGCTGCTTCTGTTTGAGGAAACGGTAAAGGCGATATTCAACAAGGCAGTAAGAGAAGAACTGATAGCGTTCAATCCTGTGCATAGTCTTACAAAAGTAGAGCGTTTCCATGCTCCCGACAAACACAGGGAATACCTCACCCCAGAAGAATTGACTCGCTTCCTCAATGTGGAATGCGCAACGGAGAATGAAAGGACAGTACAAATGGCTTTCGGTTTGTCGTCCATGACAGGCTTAAGACTTGGCGATATGCAACATCTTCGTTGGGGAAATATAAAACTCATAGATGGGGTTCTGACAATCTGCATCATACAGCGCAAGACCAAACGTCCTGCGACTATTCCGCTCAATGATATGGCTTTGTCATTTCTTCCACCTCGTGAAGAAGATAATCCCGAAAGTTTGGTATTCCGTCTGGTAAAAAAGTCCGACAACATATCAAAGTATGTAAGGCGCATAAAAGACAAAGCCGGGATAGAAAAGGATTTTACCTACCATTCAAGTCGGCACACAACGGCAACTTTGGCTATCAGTGCAGGTGCGGATATTTCATCAGTAAAAGAGGTGCTTGGGCATAGCAGCGTAACATCTACAGAAGTCTATGCCAAAGTGAACCTTGAAAAGAAGATTGAGGCAGTCAGTCTGTTTGATGGTGTTTTTTTATGAGGTCGTAATGCAAAGGGAGGGATTATTCTTTCCCTTTGTTCGTCATATTGACAAAGTAATTGTTGAAATACGGAATATATTTATCGCAAATAATGCTATGTTTAGCCAATTATTTTGTAATTTTGCATAAGACTTCAATGTGTAATGATGAAATTAAACCGAATAAAAACAGTATTGGTAGAGAAAGACTTATCTCAAAAATGGCTTTCTGAACAGATAGGGAAAAGTTTTAGTACGACAAATGCCTATTGTTGCAATCGCCAACAACCCAATTTAGAGACATTGTATAAAATAGCCCAACTACTTTCGGTTGAACTGAAAGAGCTGATAGTAGATGGGACAATAGAGAAGAAATAAAATGCTAAGTTCAATAATACATAACACAGATAGTTTTATTGCTTCTGTTCCAAAATTAAAACGAAAGAAGTACGGTCAGTTCTTTACGAATATGGCTACTGCTAATTTTATGGCTTCTCTTTTCTGTTTTGATTTGACAAAACCTGAACTTCATCTGTTAGATGCAGGTGCAGGTACAGGAATACTATCTGCTGCGGTAATTGATAAATTGATTCAAAGCGGCTATACAGGCAGAATATATCTTACCTGTTATGAAACCGATGAATTGGTCTTGCCCCTACTGAAATCCAATTTGGAATTGGCTAAAGAAGAATGCGGTATAAATTATGAGATTATACAAGACAATTACTTGACAAGCCAATTATTTGAGGATAATCCTCTATTTTCAGATAATACGAAACTCTATGACTATATTATAGGAAATCCTCCATATTTGAAAATTCCCAAAGAAGCAAAGGAAGCGAAAGCGATGCCGAGTGTTTGCTATGGTACACCAAACTTGTATTTCCTGTTTTGGGCTATGGGAATTCATAATTTGAAGCAAGATTCTGAATTAGTGTATATTGTTCCTCGCTCTTGGACTTCTGGGGCATATTTCAAGCGTTTTAGGCAGTATCTGTTTAAACATTGTGTAATTACGGATATGCACCTGTTTGAAAGTAGGGATAAAGTCTTTGATGGAGAATCAGTATTACAAGAGACGATTATTATAAAGGTAAAGAAGACGAAACGTATTCCTGATTATGTGTCAATCACGTCTTCTTCAACGTCCAGTTTTGAAGATATTGTACATTTTTGTGCTCCTTATGAAACAGTTGTGGCTCAAAATCAGTTCGTCTATCTCATTACGAATGACAAAGATGCAATGGTTCTCAATCAAATCAATCGTTTTCCTAAAACTCTGCCTGAACTAAATTTGAAGATGCAGACTGGAATCATAGTTGATTTTAGGACAAGGGAAGTATTACGAGACCAATTGGAAGATGGCGCATATCCTCTGATTTATTCTCAACACATTCAAAATGGTCGTGTAACATGGCCATTAGGAAAAGAAAGTGAAGTTATTAAAACTGACAGAAAAGGATTCCTGCAGGAGAATAGTGATTTTCTAATGGTAAAGCGTTTTACTTCAAAAGAAGAAGAACGTAGATTGCAGTGTGGTATATATTTGAAGCAAAAATATCCACAATTCACATATATTAGTACACAGAATAAAATCAATTTTATCAAATGTGATTCACCATGTGTAACGTATGGATTGTATGTCCTATTGAACTCCAGCCTGTATGATAACTATTATAGGATTCTCAATGGCTCAACTCAGGTTAATTCTACAGAAATAAATCAGATACCAATTCCAGAGCGAAAAATCATTGAAGAAATGGGTAGAGAATTGATGCACAAAGAATTGTCTGTTACAAATTGTAATTTAATACTTAGCAAATGGATAAATTAGATATAGCAAAAGATTTATTGGTAAGGCTTAATATGCCAGCCAGACAACAAGGGGCACTTTGTTGTTTGACATTGCTTGCGATGGCAAAATTAAAAAATGAAACACCTTGGAGCGAGGCAACAAATGACTGGATAAGAATCCATGACATTATAGCTTTCATTGCCGATAATTATGGAGTTATATATGCAGAAAATTCAAGAGAAACTTTCCGTAAACAAGCTATGCACCCTTTCAGAACTGCAGCTTTAATAGAGGATAACGGAAAAGCAACGAATAGCCCTAATTATCGTTATCGAATTACTCCAGAGTTTTTGACAGTCATTCAATCAATAAGCGATAATGAAAATTGCGTTTGCGAAGAAAGTGCATCGTTAGCGCAATTCCTTTACAAACATGATACGCTTTCCAATCTTTATGCTTCAAAAAAAAGAATGCAAAAGATGCCTGTTAAGATAAATGATAAAGATTTTACCTTTAGTCCAGGTAAGCATAATCAACTACAAAAGGCAATCATAGAAGAGTTTGCTCCAAGATTTGCACCTCATTCGGAATGCTTGTATGTCGGCGATACGATTCAGAAAGATATGGTTAAAAACATAGATAAACTTTCTGCACTTGGCTTTGAAATTACATTACACGACAAAATGCCTGATGTGGTTCTCTACCGAGAAGATAAGAATTGGATATATTTTATTGAATCTGTAACATCGGTTGGTCCAATGGATCCCAAACGAATTTTGGAGATTGAGTCTATGACGGAAAATGTTACTGCAGGGAAGATTTATGTAACAGCATTCCTTGATTTTGTGACATTCAAAAAATTTTCAGAACAGCTTGCGTGGGAAACTGAGGTGTGGATTGCTGATATGCCAGACCACATGATTCATCTTAATGGAGATAAGTTTCTCGGTCCGCGTTAATGACATAATTTTAAGAATTATCAAAGTCTGTAGAAATGAATAGTGAGAATATTTTTGATATTTGGCGGTTTTTAGGAAAGGGAACTCCTTTTGTTGTAAGAAGAAATGGGTGGTATCATCTTTCTTATATGGTAACAAGGGTAAAGCCCAAAGGACACTACGGTGAAGCCTATGGATATAGACTAACTGATGGGAAACCTGAAAATGGTATTACAGAAGAACAAGTGATAGATTGTTGCGGTTGTGGTAATTGGGAACTAATTGAAAATCTCATAGAAGATGTTGATAATCTAAAATGGAGTTGCCTTGATGAAAGTAATAATTTAACCTTTGGTAAATATAAGGGGATGAACGTAGATGAAGTGAAATCTAAGGATGAGGATTATTTTAAATGGGCATTGGGTTATGTCGGTGGATTACAAGAACTGCTTTTCAGTAGAAAATATAATATATCATTACAAGAATTGCTTAATACCAAAAAGCAAATAAAAGAGCATTTGAGTTTTTCTTCTGACGATTGGATTAAGTCATCAGTAAAAAGCAATTTTGATTTTTTCTTAGATCAATACAAATACTCTATATGTGCAAAACAGAAAGATATAAAATTAGCAATCAAAGAAATAGAGGAGTATTATAATCAAACACTATAATCAACAAGAGTATGAAACAAAATATATTCACAGTAATATTTTTATTGCTTTCAACCGTATGTAAAGCCCAAACATTCATATACCCCCAAAACGATTCTATCCTGACAGAATATAATGATGGAAAATTTTGGGCTTATTTAAACAAAAATAATTTTGTTGTAGGTCTTTCATGCTTTGAGGAAAAAGATGATTATGGAAAATACTATCACTTGGATATTTTTATCAAGAATTTAAGTGAAACCCCAATTGTATTCCAACCTGACAGCGTACACGCTAATCTACTAACAAAAAAAGACGATACTTTAAAACTTGAAGTATACACAAATGAAGAATATCAAAAAAAAATAAAACGCTCACAAGCATGGGCTATGGCATTATATGGAATCTCTGCTGGCATTAATGCAGGAACTGCAGGATACTCAACATCCTATTCTACGTCTTATTCTTCTAATGGTTATGCTTACACTACCATAACCAATCATTATGACGCTAATGCAGCATATCAAGCAAATGTCGCATCTACCAATCAAATGCTTACATTAGGACAAATGATGGATAATGACCGAACTATACGTGAACAAGGATATTTAAAAACCACTACTATTTATCCCGATGAAGCTATTATTGGCTATATGAATATTAAAAGGAAAAAAGGTAAGATTTTGATTGTAAACATTCCTGTCGGAGATTATATTTATATTTTTAAATGGGATGTAAATAAGAAGAAATAAATACAGCATTAGCTATACTATTACATTTAACTTTAATTACTTAAATGATTTACCAATGAAGAAATTTGTGATTATTTTTTATTTATTTTTAATTTCGTTATGTGTTTCTGCACAAAACGAAAGTTCCATTTCACATACCAAAACAGTTAATGATTCTACTTTGATTAAAATACATGCTATTGTAGAAGATATAGATTTTCGTATGCATGGACTTGATAGATACAAATTATATCCAACAGAAAATATCTATAATTTTCTGCAATTAGATACAATGACAGGGAAAATAGAAATTGTACAATGGTCTTTGGATGATGATAAAGAAGGTTCTGCAACCCTTAATGACGAAGACCTATCTCTTGGTACGGGCTGTGGAACATTTGAATTATATCCTACAAAAAATATATATCAATTTCTTCTGCTAGATAAAGTAACAGGAAGAAGATGGCATGTTCAATGGGGATTTGAATCAAGTAAAAGATGGATAAAAAGGATCTATTGATGCAGTAATATGTACATTGTCGGTATCATATTGTTTTTAGTATTGATTATCTTCATTAGATTGAAGATGCCAATGTGGAAAGGCAAGTATTCTGAAAAGCTTGTAAATAACAAGATACAGGAATTGCCCGAAGAGTATGTTATATTCAATGATTTGCTATTTGAAAGCAATGGATATTCTACGCAGATAGACCATATTGTGGTTTCGCCCTATGGTGTTTTTGTGATTGAAACAAAAGGATATAAAGGTTGGATTTTAGGTGGTGAAAATAGTGAATACTGGACTCAAACTATATATAAAAGTAAGCATCAATTTTATAATCCCATAAAACAGAATGCAGGTCATGTAAGATTTCTGCGTCACTTACTCAGGTGTTCTGTAGATATACCTTTTATCCCTATTGTTGTTTTCAATAACGATGCCGAATTAAAAGTGCATATCGTAAATAGTCTTGTTGTTAATAGGTACAGTCTCAAACGCACAATTTTGCAACATAGAACCTCTGTCCTTAATCAGGAAACAACAGATTGGATAGTACGAACTATCAACCAAAATCGTATAATTGCCGATAAAGAAAAATTAAAACAGCATAAACATAATGCAAAAGCTCGGCAATACAGAAGTTCTGACCTTATAAATCAAGGTATCTGTCCCCAATGTGGAGGACAGCTTCTTTTACGTCATGGTAAATATGGTACTTTCTACGGCTGTTCCAATTACCCCAAATGTAAATTTACCTTGAATTGATAAATGGCTTTACGGACGTGTTTTCAAGTGATAGGCGATAAATGTAATCAGGAAACATGCCAACATAACCCAGCTAAAAACTTTTGCCCAAAAATCGGAAATCCAAAAGCCTTGGTTTCGGTTGAGAATAGATGAAATTCTGCGCTCATGGGATTCCATTGCCTGAGCTTGCTTCTCAAAATGTTGCTTCATCACTATCTCGTCCGTGGCTAAAACGGCTTGTGAGTTTTTCATCAACAACTCCATATCTTCCTGCGCAATACTTACTTTGTACTCTGTGTTTTCTTGCGCTTTGACAATGGCGTTGTTAATTCCGGTTACGATATTAGTTGAATTATCAGTAGCGGATTTAAGGGCTGCAATGGCTCCATTCAAAGTCATTGTAGCCTTTTCCAATGTCTCGGTCGCTTGCCGTAAGTCTTTTTGGGCTGCTCTCAATTCCTCAATGTGCTTATCAATGGCATCCGATTCCACAGTTATCCGATGGTCGTTCTCTATCTCGTTCATCAGACCGTTCAGGTCGATGGGGTCATTCTTTGGTTTTCCTATGCTCATGTCTTTTGATATTGGGTTGAAAAATTATCTGTGAAGCCCTTTTCTGCGCTTGCACATTTGGTTTGCCATTCTCGCACAACGGCGTGCCCATTCAAGTTCATCTTCGTCTTTGTCCCGTCCCCAGCCACCTGTATCAGAACCACCGCCACCGCTTGAAACCGCCATACTTGTGGCTGCATCCAAATATCCGGCAAACAACAGAAGTGCCGTGTGCTGTATCTCTTCCAACTTAGCCAATGGGTGGGCTTCCTCCAAAGAACACTCCTGACGGATGATGTTGTCTGCGGCTTCTGATAAGGAAACGGCAAATGTCCTGTTGTCATCCGTGCCGATGGAATAGAGCTTCATTACAGGTCGCGGTGTAGTCTGTGGCTTGGAAATGGCAGTCGGTGTGGCTGTCCTTGTTTGCTTGGCTTCCGCTTGCAGTTGATTGATTTTACCCTCCTGCGGATGTAATTTCTGCCACGTATTCATAATCTTTGAGGGGACAAGGTTACGACCAATACCCAACTTTGAGGACTTATAACTGGAGTTACCTCGCTTGATGGAATAGCCATAAACCGTGCCGTCCTCATTTTTCTGTATGTGTACCCCATAGCCATGCTTTACCAGTTCCGCTTCGTAGCGTTCCCAACTGAACTTATCCATCTTACGGAGAATCTCCATACAACAGTCTGAAACCTCCTGCTTATGTCGTATGCCTATTTCTTCGGCCTGCATCCAGCCGTAACGTTCGTTGATGATATTCGCAGCCATTACAGCCCTCATGCCGGGTAGGTGTCCGTCATTGATTTTGCCCTCCATATCCACACGGTTGGCATCAATGTGCAGGTGGAGAATGCCACTCTTTGCATCCCGATGTAGAGCGACAACGTATTGCGAACCTTTGAGGTTGGTCTGCTTGGAAGAAGCACGTTTCGTCTTTTTAGACAGGTCTATGGAATCAAACTCTTGGATGAACTCGTCTGCCAAACGTGCCCAGTCGTCCATCGTCCAGCCCTTGCTTTCTTCTGCGGTTGGGGAAATTTCAATCCTTATCACATTGTCGGTAAGCGGTCTGCCTCTCTTCCTTTCGTTGGCAAACATCTTCTGTACAAGCATCATCCGCTTGAACATCGCTTCGGGAGAAATGTCATCCGGCAGAAGATTGGTCTTGACTATATCCGCCCTGTCTTTATTGACGGAGTATCTGATGGCATTTGAGCCATGCGAAATGGTAGCTGCTTTTGCAATCATAACAGGTGGGAAAATTTATTCGTTAAGGTAGGCTTCAATTTGATTCCAACGGCTGATGAGCTTTGTGGCAGCTTTCATCCATTGCTCCACAAATCGGGTATCGCTGAAATAGATGGCTCGCTTGTCCGCTTGGATGGACTTCACGGCTGCCACGACACGGATAAGGTCGCCCCTCGCATCCGAAAGGCTGCACAGGGCTTCCGCTTCACGCTCGGTCAGCCGCAAGTGTGGACGATGCCCCAAAGCCGTCCTGCGTACATAGTCACTCATGGTCAAACCGCAGGATTGGGCGAGTTCCAAAGCCTTGGTATATTCGTCTTCCGTAACTCTGGCTTCAAGGCGCAGGGTGCGTCTTGTGTCTTTCTTATCCTTTTCCTCGTCCTTATTCTCGTCAATCAGTTTGTCGTTATCATTGTTCTTCATTCTTTTCTGCATTATAATGGGTAAAACATCTTATCTAAAAAGGTACAGCACGGTGGGAGCTTGCGACTGCCGGAATACGCTTATGTGGTACTGGCAAGCGAAGCGAGCCTGTGCGACATAGGCACTTCTTGTAACACTACACACCAAATTACAGTACATTCTGTTGTATCTGAATGATTTATAATTGCCAATCGTCCCTTTAGGTATTAGCGGATTCTTCCTCTGCCAAAGGCTGTGGAGAAGCCCATACCGTGGTTGGATATATCGAAGCGGAATCTATCTGTACAGTATCTCTGGCGTTTCCGTCTTCTGCAATCTCATCGCCTGATGTAGTTGTGGGCGAACTTGGAAACTCATGACTATCTGTTTCAGCATTCAATCCATCGTTACTGTTACTGTCCTCTGCTTCGTTTTTATCGCCAATTAGGAATGGCAACGGTTGTTCGCAGACAGAAGAAGAAGCCATCAAGAGTTCGCCATCATCAGCTATAACAGGTATATCTTCTATTATTGGCGAAGCCGATAAATCAGGGAAGTAAGTTTCATCCGATACTGTCGTGCTGTCTGTTTGCGTTTGGGGAGGGCAATTTGTTTCTGTTTGGCTCTCCAAAATATGCTGTCGGTTCATTGGAAGAATACTATCGTTGTTATATGGGCGGTTAGCCGTTTCTTGGTTGCCGTCCTTACGGTCTTTCATCCGGACATAGAAAGGGTTGTCGATACGCTTGCCGTCCAGCATCCAAGCCGATACGCATTTCAGCGTGTGAATGCTCGTGCGGTTGCTCTGAACGGATGCGACAATACCAAGCCGATTCATCTTGTCAATCACACGTGAGATAGTCTTCTTGTCATAGCCCAATTTGCAGGACAATTCCACTTCCGACAAAGCCGCCTGTCCGACTTGCAATGTCGTGGCAAAGCCTTTCTTGGAATACTCCGTTTGTTCCAGCACGGTCGCTTCAATAAGCCGGTTAAGAATCTTCATTCGGTCAATGCCGTATTTGCTTCCTGCCAGATAGGAAAGCTGTTCTGATGACAGCACGATACAATAGCTCAAATCTTTATTCATCATTCGTCTGTTTATGGATAATCTAAAACTGGTGCAGCCAAAAGAAAAGTCAGTAGCGCATACCTTGTCCTCTCTCCGGCATATAATACTCCTTGTCGTATGCGATATGGTCAAGTATATCTTGAAGCCTGTTCTGTTGTTCGGTGTCAAGCACACGGATGGCAGCGATAGTGATGCGCTGTGAAGCAATCCTGCGATGTTCGCAATTCGTTTCCGACATACTGCCGTCACCGTCCGCATGAACACTGTGCAGGTATTCGTTTACCGCCATAGTCTGCTCCTTGCTTGGAAACGTGGAGGGATAACGGTCTTGAACATACGCAACCATGTGACTGACCGCTTTTGCCAATAACGGGTCTCTCTCGCTGATACTTTCTATAAGTTCCTCTGTTCTCATGGCGGTTAAGGTCTGTTGTTCATATCATTCAATCTTGCGGCTGCTTCCGCTCTGATTTCTTCCTCCGACAGGGACTTTGCGCCGCGCACCCAATCAAGCAGGGCTTTCTTTTCAAAGAAGATGAGTTTGCCCGCAGGTTTGAAGAATGGTAACTGGTTCAGGTGCGTCATTTTGTAAAGGGTACTCTTGGCAATGCCGAGAAATGCGGATGCTTCTTCAAGGTTCAGAATCTCCTTTGTGGTAAAACAGAGGTCTTCCAATTTGTTCACTCTTTCCTGAAGCTCGACAATCTTCCGCTCATGGTCGAGGTTCATTTTTGATGTTTTGTTTTCAGTCATATTCTTTGTTTTTATCTGTTTATTTGTAGATTTTTGATGCAAATGTATATGATAATATTTGATGGTATATACACCGTTAAGTCTAATTAAAACACTGTAATTCATTGATTAAGCATGCAATTCACCACATCTTTGTGCGACACTTTCAAGTGGCAATTAGCCATTGAAGGAAACAGGGCAACGCACTTCATTACAACCGAAAAATCAGAATCAAGTCTGACAAAAGGAGTGTACAAATGGGCAGTTTCAATGATTGGCAATCGTTCCGAACACTGTACAACTATCAAGAAAACATTATTTAACTGTAGGATATGAAATAATGTATCTAAAACCTTGAAGAATCTGCCGTGGTACAAGATTATGGAAAAGTGCGTTATGGATGAGAGAAATAGGCTCATTGGTTCGTTTATTACGGGACAAATTTGTACCTTTGTATTCAGAATAAGGGTATTCTGATAAGGATATTCGGAACAAAGAGGTCTTGGCTTTATTTTCCTGCGGTTTTGTCCCATTTTTGTCCCGTCAAAATTTTGTCTCATGGTACAAGATTTTATAAAATGTTGATTTAGAACGATTAGCAAGGACAACAAAGGGCAGGATTTCGCTAACCACCAGAACGGTCCTTGTGACCCCGTAAAGGTCGCATCGGTCAGGAACTCGTTGGTCTGAAAAATCACGTCGTCGATCTCCTCTTCCAAGAGGTCGATACCGAAATCTGAAAGTATGTTTCCGTCTGCCATAGGTTATATGCTTTTAGTTCCCTCTGTTTACCGTCTCGTCTCCGTCTCCTGTATCCGTGCCACCGTCCGATTGTGACCCTCGCACTGTGAAACGCGATTCGTTCCACCGGCCCATTGCCTCTCGGACGATACCGCCTTTGTTCAGCCTCCGGTCGACAGTTGCGTTCAATAGCCCGTCCGTAACCGTAGCGTTCTGTCTTCGGGCAAGGAAACCGACCAGAATCTCGTTCTGTCGTACCACGTCCTCATAAATCCGCAGGTATTCCTTCTTCCGTTGCGCATTGGGCATATAGGCATCCTTGGTGGCGTTGATGGCGCACTGGTACACGTGGTAGTATTCCGTCCACCGTTCCTTGTCGTCCGTCGTGCCTCCGGCAAGGAGGATTCGGTCGATGTTACGCTGAAGCCGTTCCATTTGAGCGTTTATCTTATCGCCTTCGGCCAGCCACGCGAGGTCGATCTGCCGGTCGGCCACGTTCAGCGCCTCGATTTCGGCACGCTTGACCAGCGCTGAGTCGATGGCTTCCGCCTCGTCCGTCTGGTTGTACAGGTTCACACCCGCCAGCGTGCGGAACGACAGTTTGTTCTTACTCGCCGCCGACTTCTTGTATTTGTTGTGCAGCAGCGTGTAGTAGAGTTCGGGCGACAGAGCACCCGTGCCGGTTTCCATGACCGTAATCTGATTCTGTTTCGGCGAATCGTGGTTGTAAGTGACCGACTGCGCCTTGATGCCGCCAGTTGTGATTGTCACAACCGCCATGAGTAATAATGTTCGTTTCATTTTTCCCTTTCATCGTTCGTTAATAATCCAGCCGTCCCGCTTTGCGCCACCGTCCGAAAGCCCCGTCGATAATCTCCTTGACTTTGGGACGGTAAATCTTCTCTTTCCAATAGCCGATACGCACCTGTATGTACCGCCACGTCTCGATATATGCCCGGTTCAGATGTCGCTCGATGTCGTCCAGCGACGTGTTCACTGCCTCCAGCACCAGCAGTAGGTCGGAAGTAGAACAGGCCGCTGCTCCGGTGGCATACAATACAAGGTCGCTTACCGACTTGTAGAGCTGCTCCCCGTCATCGGCGATGTCCCGTATCGCTTTCTCGTTGATAGCCAGTATCACCACGTCGCCGGGGTCGATGCGTCCCCGTTTCACGATTCTCTCGTTGAAATCTTCCAGCAGTCTCTTGTAATCGCCGATACGGTCGCTGACCGCCGTATAAGTGCTTTTCACGTTCAGTACCGTCCGCAAGGACTGGTACATCACGTCGATGACGTCGAAGGCGCGGGTATAGCGGTCCAAGTCCACATTCAGTTCCTTGTACTCGCCGATCTCCTCGCGGCTGTATTCGTGCAGCAGCTTGTTGCTGTATTCCAGCGTACTGCGGGCCAGCAGCAGACTGCGCTGTTTTTTGTGGTCGTTGATGTAAGCTTCTACCGACACGATGTCGAAGGTCCATTGCGCCTTGGCGATGCCGGGCAGGAGAGCCAGCAGCACGACTGTCATCAGCAGGGCACGTTTCATGGCCGCACCTCCTTTCCGCTGTCTTTGCCGTTCCTGCCGTTTCCGTTCCGCAGGTTTCGCGCATTCTCCACCCAACGTTCGTGGCATTCCTCCACGAGCGTCAGCCTGCGTCCCTCGTCCATGTCCAGTTCGGGCAGCACGTCCTTCAGCACGTCGATGATACTCCGCTTATAGTGCATCATCTTTTCCAGCGACACGAGGTCTGCATATATTTTTGTAATCCGGGAATCCACTTCCCGTGCGATTTCGAGCCGGTCGCTCGACCACAGCAGATGGTACACCTCTCCGGTCGGAGTCTCTTCCAATGGCGGGGTACGGGCGTATTCCGTCGTGATTTTGCACGAAGGATGCTCCCGTGCAATCTCCGCAATACGGTCGTTCACCAGTTTCGTTTTCTCCGCGTCCGACAGGTTCGGGTCGAGCGTCAGCACGTCGGCCACATACGTGTCGGTATATTCCGTGGTCAGTTCCCAACTGATCTGCACGATGGCACGGTGTATCTTGATACCGAGGAAATATTTCGGTTTGCGGGCTATCGAGACCGTTGCCTTGAACGTGATGACCCCGTTGATATTCGGCATGGTCGCCTTACGGACATAGGTGTAGCCGTTCCACGCCCCGCCGTCCTGCCACGACAGGCTGTAAGCCGTCTTGCAGTCCTGCATGATGGCCGGTATGCGGTAATAGTCGTCCGTTGCCACATCGTTATCGCCCGCCGCCTCGGTTTTTGCGTCGGTATATTCCTGCTGTTTCTTCTGCCATTCGGACAGCTCGCTTTTCAGGCGGTCTATCTGTGTTTTGTTCGCATTGTACTGCTGTCGGTACACCGCCGCATCTTCCACGCTCGCCTCGGCGATTTTTTTCAGCAGGTCGGCATTCTCATTCTCCAACGCATTGATTTGCGACTGAAGGACGGCCACTTGCTTCTCCGCCTCCTGCAGCATGGCGTCCAACTCGGATAAGTCCAATTCGTTCTCCGTAACCGTGGTCTGCATGGCACACTCCTTTGAATGGGCGTTCAGGGATTTGCCGCACTTCCGGCATTTGTACTGTGTCGTGCCCTGACCGAGCGTAGCCCCGTCCGAGCAGGTTACACTGATGGTCACGCTCTCGCAGCCCTGTAACTTTGCGGCATCCGTTGCCTGATAATAGTTCCGTGCGTCGGAAGCTATATAATAGGTATAACCCTCCTCGTTGTCGTTGAACTCCGAGAGACGGGCATTGAGTTGCGCCTTGAACGTGTTTAGGTCCATCGAATAAGAATCGAACACCTCCTCGTAAATGATTTCCTCCCGGTTCCAGCTTTTCTTCACATGGATTTCGTAGGCATAGGCTTTCTTCGTCTGTTTGCCGCCCCGGCTGATGATGTAACCGTTCTGCCAGTAGTTAATATTATAGGTATAGCCGTCGTTTTGGTTGTTGAGTTGCTGTACCCGGCTTCTCGACCATCCGGCATACCGTTCCGAATTGGCGAGTGCCTGCTCCCGTTGTGATGCATTGGGATAGAAGCCGGGATCGGTCGTCTCGAAACGCGTCCACTCTCCACCGTTCAGTATGCTGTTATCGTCCGTCGGCGGGTAGTAATCGCACAGGGCGATACTCCCTTGCTCGCGTCGGCCGATATACCACCGTTGCGTGTAGTAGTTTCCCGCTGTCTCGTCCAGATAATCCGTTATCCACGAGGTCAGGTCGTAGTTGCTGAAATCGAACAGTCCCGCTACGTTATCCTCTCCACCCACCATGTCGATCAGCAGACCGCCGAGGTCATGTTCCGCCTGCTCGAAGAGCGCACCGTAATGATCGTACAGGTCGATAATCTTGCTGATCCTGCCGCCCATCAGCTCATGGAACGAACTGGTCTGCAGCAGGGCGTCACCGATATTTCCGATACCAGCCGAGGCGAGACCGACACCCATGTTGTAGAGGTTGTCGATGTCGTGTTGCAGGTTCTCCTTGGTAAAGTTACCCGGCACGCTGGCGAGATCGTCCAACATATGCTGCCAGTCGATGTCGCCCACTTCCGAGAGTTTCAGCAGAGGGGCGATGTTTCGGTTGATTTCCAGAAACACGATGTCCGAAAAGCCCAGAGTGCTGTTCGTCACTACACTCTCGAACTGCATACACAGACTTTTCGTCTCGTCGCAGATTTTCATCAGGTAGCTGCCCCAGTAGATAGCCGTTTGCGGCGAGCGCAGCATCAGTTTCGCCACCACCCATATCTTCGGCATGATTTTCTCAGAGACCATGCGGTAAATGCGGCGGTAGTAGTAATTCTCCGTACTGCTGTTCCAGATGCCGAGGTCGGAAAAGGCTTTATGTTCCAAGAACTTGGACGCAAAAATCCCTGCCGTGGCCACTTCCGCCGCATTGTAGTGCTTGAGAATGTCATCGACCTGCTCCCGGTAATAGCTTTCCGCCACGGCTTCCGTACCGAAAGCGGTAGCCATTGCCGCCACGGTACGCGCATCGTAGTTCACGCTGTAATACTGTGCGTGGACCTGCTGCACGACGACGAGCGACAGGAGTATGAGGATAAGTGACAGCCGTTTCATCATGGATTCTTTCCCAGTTAAAAACAGACGCCCGTCAGCGCGTCATGCCTCTTAGTGCACGTATCAGTCCGTCGGCCTCATATACGGCGGATTCTGCCACCAGACGGTGATGTATGAATACCTCCTTGGCGATCTCGTACCTGCGTTGTTCCCATTTCGCCTCTTCTTCCTCGTCCTGTACGGAATTTTCTATGCCGGCGTATTCGTCCAGTTCCTTACCGAGCATCCCCAACCGGAGATTGTATCTTTCCAGAACCTCCTCTATTTCCTCAATGCTTTTTCTACCCATGTCGCGTACCCTTACCAAGTCCTTTCCGGGCCATTGGCATAAATCCCGGATGGTCTTGATGTCGAACTCACGGAATATCCGCTGGATACGGGCTTCATATTTGCTCCCGAACTCAAGTGTCTTTACACTTTGGCTGATGTCTATCTTTTCCATTTTTGTAATTGATAATTTGATTGTTATTGTTTTACATGAAGATTCAATACCCGTCCGGCCTCGTTGACCTTTTGGGCGAACGGCAGGGACTTCCCGATACCGCTGGCGTTCCAGTCGCGGCAGTACGCCTCGATAGCTTCCTGATGACTGCACCGTAATTCCCGTTTATAGAGTTTAAGAGCTTCTTTCTCCGCCCGCTCCGTGGTGTAGGTCATGTAACATTCTCTTGGTTCTTCTACGCCGTACACGCCGCTGGTCGTTCCCCGGCGGATGAACACCTCGCGGAAGAAACTGCGCCCTTCCTTGTTTTCCAGCCGGTTGATGGTGAATATCTTCTTGCAGTCCACGTCGGTAAGGCCGAGAATAGCCTTGATTTCATCGAACCGCTCGCGGAACTTGCTCTGGTCGAGCAGCATCACCACGTCCGAGTTGTTGATGATGGCCTCCTTGACAATAGGGCTGCCGATAATGTCCTGTATTTCCTGCGTCACCACACCGACCGAAGCCCAGAATTTACGGGCCGTCTTGTACATAAACTTGATGTATTCGGCCATGAGCGGGCTGGCAATAGCTTTCCACGCTTCCTCGATGACCAGTACCTTACGGTTCTTCTTGATACGCATCTTTTGCAGAAACACGTCCATGATAATCAGTGTGACAAGAGGGAACAGGAGAGGATCATCTTTTATACTGTCGATTTCGAAGACGATAAACGTCTCATCGAACAGTGAACTGTCCATGTTCTCATTCAGCGTCTTTTCATGATTGCCGCCCCGGTAGAAGTCCTTCATCATGTAACGGTATGTCGAGATGTCGATGCCCGAAATGTGGTTCTCGGCACAGATGTCGGGGATGCGCTGCACGGAAAACTCATAAAACGAGTTGAACGACAGCTCTTCCACTTTTAGCTCCTTACGGCGGCGTTCCATCTCGTCGATCATGCGCTCGATACGCCCGGCCCGCTCTCCTTCGTCTTCGCCCTGCTTCTCGGCATGGTTACGGTCGTCGATGAGCAGCCCCTTACGCAAATCCTCCCGTTGCAGGGGCGTGAAGCCGTCGAACCCATTGAAATAGGTGTCGTAATACTCCGTGATAACCTGTTCTATCAGGCGATCCTCCGTCTTTGTGACCGTACCCTGCGAGCCTTTCCAGATGAGCAGTACGAGGTTTTTCAGGAAGCCCGTTTTCTCCACATTCATTTCCGCCCGGTTGATGCGGAATGGGTTCATGGTAATCGGTCTTTCCTCGGTATAGGAAATGTACTTGCCGCCCAGATACTCGCAAAGCCCCTCGTAGCTGTTACCCGTATCGACCATCACCACGTCCGTTCCCTGCTCGTACAACTGGCGCACGACAGAGTTCATGTGGAAGCTCTTGCCGCTGCCTGAAGGCCCTAAACAAAAGAAATTCGAGTTGTCTGTCAGTTTGTTTTTTCCTTCCTTTCCCGTGATGTCTATAGCCACCGGCACGCCTTGGCGGTCCGTGTAGTAAATTTTCAGAGGTGTTTCTTCGCTGTGCTGTATGTGCTCCTTATACATCAGGCACACCGCCGCGTCACCCAGCGTCAGGAAGCGGTCATAGTCCTCGTTCATGCCGTAGCAGTTACCCGGAAACGAGTTCACGAACAGTTCCAGCTGATTGTACGCCCTCTTGGAGATATGGATACCCATACGCCCGAAAGCGTTCTCCAAATGGTTCGTGCATTTTTGCAGGTCCGTACCAGTCGGTACGGCGACAATCAGGTTGAAATGGGTGTACACAAGCTGCTTGCTTTCCCGCGCGATGACCTCCTGTACCCGCTTGATGTCCTCCACGGCCATCTGGTTGCTCGGATTGGGAATACTGGCGTGCCGGTTCTTCTTTTTGTCCAGCAGGGCCAGTTCCCTTTTCTGATTGGGCAGGAAGACAATCTGGTTGTAGATGACAGCCTCCGCACTCGGAATGCTGTCGATGGCAGCCAGCAGGTCCACGGGCATATCCGTGTTATTGACCTCTATATTGGTATAAGGTCGTATCAGTGAAGGCAGTGCGGCGCAGTCCACATCGACAAGACTATATACCTTGCAGCGTTTGTCGCCCATCGAGACCGTCTCGTCGTCTGCTTTGAAGTTGGTCATCGACACGATCCGGTCCTTGAAGTTCATGGCAAAGTAGCGGTCCACGTATTCGCTTGCCTCGGCTTTGTTCAGGAACTTGGCCTGCACCCCGGCATCGTGCAACTGGTCATGCACTTTGCGGATTTTGACCAGAAAATCGCGCCACTTCTTGTTGTCGAACGAGAACAGTCGGCTCTTCTTCGCCTCCTGTGTGATGGTCAGGTAACACACGCTGTCCGTGTAGTTGCGCCCCTTGAAGTAGCGGAAGTAGGCCGACGAGAGGAACTCGTGTTTGTCGCCCGTCTCGTTCTCGAACTGTTTCCTGACGAAGATGTCCTGTTTGTGCAGGGCATATCCTTCGCCGAGCGTTTGTGCGAGGGCGGTGAAAAGGTGCGTGAACTCATAGTAGCTGTCGATGTTCGCGCAGTATTTTTGCACGGGGTTCTCTATTTTCAGGATAGCGGAATATTCGCCCGTCTTGGTATAGAGCACACCCACGCCGTTCGTCTCCTCCACGGAAAAATAGATGTCCTGAAAGATACGCTTGCGCTTGCCTCCGGTACCGAACGCATAGACCGACAGGGCCATGCCGGCACACAAGGCGATAAAAAGTAGAATGATGTACAAAGTCATCTCAAAATACGATAAAAAGGCCGGGCCGCCCGGATTTCAGGCGGCCGGCCCGCGTTCAACATTCAACAAGACCACACGTTGCCCGTGATGGTTTTTCTTTTCTTCTCACAGCTTCTTCGAGTGGGCATAGATATACACCCCGCGCCCGTCTTTCTTGGTATGCAGCCCTTTCCGCTGTTTGAGCATGATAAAGGCGATACCCGCCGAGACGACCGCAACCAGCACGACCAGTCCGACCACGAACCCTGCGAGACAGTAGGCGATTATAAAACCGACGATGGCTCCGCCGGCAACACCCGCCGCCCAGTAGATGTAGCGTCCCTGAATCCCCATGAACTCCAAAGGCCGTTGCAGACCCTTGAACAACGGGTAATCGGGATAACGTTCGTCCTTGCCTTTCATCGTGCGGGAGGTTTATGCGCCGAGACCGAAGAACATCGGAAGTGCTTGTGCGGCAGCGATTAGGAAAATGCAGGCTCCCACGACCATCATGATCTTCTTCTTTACGTCCTGCTCCTCGTTGTTCATGGCGATATATACCGAGATAGCGCCCACGATAGCCACCACGCCTGCGATGGCGTAACACAGTTTGACCATGATGGGGACATACTTGGCAATTTCCTCCGTCACGGTCGCCAGTGCAGTCGTACCGGCGGAATAATCGCCTGCGGAGTTCTGGGCCATGACGGCTGTTGTGCCGCACAGCAACATCAGCGTGAGCATCTGCATCTTTTTCGTAGAAAACATTCTTTTCATTTGTCTTTTAGTTTTTTGAAACATGATTATTTATTTTTTAGGGTAAGTATTGCAGTTCTTCCGAATCATCATCGCGGCAACACGCCGCCGGTTGCCGGTTTCTATATGCGATAGCCGAAAAAGGCAGGAAAGACGAGGAACGCACCGATCAGGAACAGACACGCGCCGACAAGCGTTATGATGGACTTGGTGATGCCGTCCTCGCCCGTGTTCATCTTTACGTAAATCTGGAATCCGGACACAATCACACAAATCCCGGCGATGGCACAGCATAGAGCTTGGACGTAAAACATCATCGTTACCACGTAGTCGTGCATCGTCGCCAGCGCATCCGCACCCCAACTGTAATTCACGCTGCCGCTTTTCGCCAGAGCTGAACAGGGGATGATGGAACAAAGCGCACATAGTATCTTTTTCGTTTTCGACATCTTACAGCTTATCTTTGACCGGTCTCCATTTCAGGCAGGGACGGTTGTCCAAGCGTCCTTTGGAAATCAACGCCTTATACATCTCTTCGTCGGTAAAGCCGTCGGACAGGTAGGGAGCGATCTCTTCCATCTGCGCCTCCGCCTTGGCCTTCAGCCTTTCAAGCCGCTCTTTCGCGGCTGCCTCCTTTTTCCCTGTATCGCCGTCTTGTACCGCAGGTGGGGCAGCTACGGCTTCCGTGTCGCATGTCTCATTTCCGATACTAAACCCGGTCTCGTTCTCCGAAACCTCGACACTCTCTTCCGTGGCATCCATCGGACCGAGGTCGAAAACTTCCTCGTCAGTCTTCTCCGTTCCCTTCTTTCCATACAGGTCACGGGTAATATTGACTGCGTAATAGACGATGTACAGCCCCGTCAGTACAAGGGCGAATATAAAGTATGAACTCATTTGTTTTTAAGTATGAAATTAAACTTTAATTGAACTTTGAAAGTACAAATGCAAAGAAATGTATTATATTCGATATAACGAAATCTCTTTATATCAAACAGTATTTTATTACATAGAAATAAGTACGAAACATATAAATTGAACTTTAATTTCATACTTTAAGGCGAATGTACCGGGAAAAACGGGCATAAAAAAAGCCCTCCCGGGAGGAGAGCTTTCAAGGGAGGGGTAACGATAATGCCTTACCGTTTCTTTCCACGCAGGTAATCGTTCAGGTCCTTGTACTCGTGATAACGGAGTGCTTCGTTGTGTACCCGCTTGCCGTACATGCCGGCGATGGTCTCTTCCGTTTTCTGTCCGGCGAGATCATTGTCGAGATAACAGTGTATTTCCTCGTACACCTGCAAGTGTTCCAAAGCCTTTTTCAGGTTGTTCACCGAGTTCATCACGAGGTAATCGCAAGGTGCGCCGATGCAGACCGTATCATCACCCGTCTGTTTCAGCGTCAGGTAAGAGAGAAAATCCATGAAGCCTTCGAACACGCAAACCCGGTTCTGTGCTTCACTATGAGAATGCCTGATGACAGAGATGTCCTTACACCGGATACAGCCCTTATAATAAGGATTGCGAATCTCGTACCCGCCCGCCACGTTACCGAAGGCAAGGGCGAAGTAGCGCCGTTGCCGCAATTCATAATGGACCTCCCGGCAGAACATGCGGCCGATGTCTCCGTCGATTCCACGGGAATGAAGGTACGAGAGCAGCGCATGGTGCTGCAACGGTACGATGAGCACGTCCTTCATGTCGGCTTCGACGGGTCGGGGCGTTGTCCCCGGAATCCGCACCCTTTGTATCGGGATAGCGTTCTCGTGCTTGCCTATATAGGCAAGCACTTCGCTCACGCTGTCCGTCCGGTAAAGGTGCTTGCCCAGTTCCACAAGGTCTCCGCCCGTCGCTGCGCCAAAGTCATACCATTCGTTGAGCCGGTCATTGACCTTGAACGACGGGGTACGCTCATTGCGTAGCGGCGACAAATACCAGTATTGTTTCGATGTTACACTCTGGGGGTGGTAGCCGAGGCTGGCAAGATAGTCCACGATACGCAGTTGTTTTGCTTCCGCTATGGTCATGTCATTTTCTTTTCACTTGTTTTCAAAAAACGGTTTACTTTGGTTTTTCTCCTATATATACCCGGACCAAAGTAAACTAAATTATTTTTCACCTTCCGCGTCCTCGCATTCTTCGTCGAAAAGCAAGGCTTCGGTCGGGGTCACATCGTAATAAAAGAGCTTGTCCCGTTTGACGATCAGCTTTAGGTTTTCCGTCAGGTACTGCAGCAGTTTTATCATGACGCTGCGTCCCCGTTTGAACCCGATAGCCTCATAGGAAGCCATGAGAGCCTGTAGTACGTTCTCGAAACCTTTGATGGGCCTGTCCCCGAAAGCGGCGGAAAGCGCCTCCCGGTGCTGCTCGATGGACAAATCCATGAAGCTGCTCCGGGCCTTCGGTCTCACGCTGCCATCAAACGAATAGTTATCCACCATGACCGGCAATCCTTCGTCATCAACGGAAAAAGCAAACGGTTTGAACTCCTTCTCGCGGATATGCAGCGCATGAACTTCACTGATAACGGGATTCTCCGCACTCTTGGTGATGACCAGCACCGTTTCCGCCTTATTGCTCATTTCCGTGCCGATATGCCCGCGCACATTGTTGTCGCCTTTATTCAGGTGCAGCACACAATGGATATGCAGGTCGTATTTCGACGACCACTCCATCATCTTGTTGATAACCTCCACCGATTCGCTGGTGCTGTTGATGTCGAGCATCAGGTCGCGGATGCCGTCAATGATGACCAGCCCGTACCCTTTGTTCTGTCGCAGAGCGTAGTCGATGACCTCAATACGCACGGCTGGCGTGTATTCCCGCAGGCAAATGAAATCGAGATTCTCGTTGTCGGTTGTGGTGGGCAGCCCCGCCAGGCGGAGAATACGTTCCAACACGTTATGGCAATGGAAACGGCTCTGTTCGGTGTCCACGTACAAGATCCTACGCTTGCCTTCGGGCAGATGCGCCCGGTAGTTCAAAACCTGCCGGCCCGCCAGTGACGCGGCGACAATAGCAGAGACATTAAACGTCTTTTTCGCCTTCGCCTTACCCGTCGAAGCGCTAAAATTGCCGAGCGTCGCTATGGTGGAGTTGTCGATCCATATAATCTGGGGCGGAGTCACGTAGGTGTCCGTGGCCTTTATCTGCGATGCCGTGAGAATATCCGACAGGCGATTCTCGTCCAGTTCCGCCCACGAGTTACGGTCAGTTCTTTTTTCGTTTTCCATAGCGCTTCTGGTTAAAGAACGGTTGGGTTGCGGATACTTCCGTCGCCATACGCATGGCATCGTCCACCGTAGGTTCGTAGTTTTGCAAGAGCCATGCGTCCAGCTCTTCCTTCGCGAAGTAAAGCATCTTGCCGCGAGGTTTGTAGTGCGGGATTTCCTTGTTCGATGTGAGTTTGTACAACATACTTTCGGACACGCCGATATACATGCACGCCTCTTGAAAAGTGAAGACTTTCTTGGTCGTGTAAATGGTATTTTCCAGCAAAGCCACACGCTCCAACAGACCTTCCACCGGTTCCAACTTCTTGAGAACCGCTTCTATGGCGGTCAGCCGTTCGCTTAACCGCTCCATGAATGTTGTTCTGTTTTGCATAAAATACATGTTAAAATTAGACAATGGAGAGTTACCTCCGTTATGCAGCGCGCTAACGGAGGTCAAAGTTATGTGATGTGAACCGGACAGCCGGAAATTCCGGCATGATACTATGCACGTATCACGGCAACTATCACTGTTTTATCTTTCACATACTTGGCTTTTTGGCACTTCGTGTCATATTTTCAGCCGACTGATGGCTTTTCGTATGCCGAGGTTTGCCGATGTAATGTTGTTCCTCGCCGCAGAGAGGGCAGACGAGAGGCTTGAAGCGGTAACATATCTTGTGCCGTCTTTGGACAACAGGAACCGCCCCTTGTCGAGAACCGACTGCCAGTGAGGCAGGATAAAGGTGTTTTCGAGCAACGCATCGAACAGAACCGCCACATGGCGGATATTGTTCACACGTATACAGAAATTCTCCTTGCAGGCAAAAAGCGCTTCCATGTCCTCGATGCGGAGAGTGGAAACGCAAAACAGATGATAAGCGTTGGCGCAAGCCACAATACCTGTCATCTGTTCACGGGAAAAATTGCAACCAAAGGAGAGAGGTGGAGCGTTTCTGGAATCTTCTGTACGTGAAGAGTCGAACCATACTCCGGCAATGTCGTACTTTTGTTTCAAGGCCATGCACTCCTCGAAAGAAAATGTTTCTGCGGTAAAGAGGCTTTTGACGAGACTTGTACAATCGAGCAACAGCCCTCTGATGATATGAATGTTCATTTCATGGCAATTCCTGCAAACCGCACTGTTGCAGTCGATGTACCGGTGGCTGTTTATAAAGTCATCCACGTAGCGGCCATATCGTTTGCCGTCTGCCATGACGTCTTGAAGATAAAGCTCCCTTGCTTCGGAGAGCAACTCGTAAAATTCTTCCGCTACATCCTGTTCCGTAGCGAAGTGGTGCAGATGTGGTCTCCCTTCAAAAAAAGAGAGGACCTGTTGTTTTGTCCTTTCATGTCGAATTGTTTTTTATGGGTTTATACTTATTATAATAGTGGCATTACTTCGACCATTTGAAATATCGGAGAAAAGCCGGAAATATTTACCTGTAAATTGAATTTGACATGTATGACTACATCAGTCGAATAGGCCGTTAACCAAATTGACTGCTTCGTCTTTTTTCTGGTTGATGATTTTGGCGTACACCTGTGTCATTCTCACGGAGGTATGGCCAAGCAGCTTCGATACGGTATAGAGATCCGCACCGAGCGTCAGCATCATGGTCGCGAATGTATGCCGGGCGGTGTGAAAAGTAAAACGCTTGGTGATTCCGGCCGCTTCGGCCCACGGTCTGAGATACTGATTGATATTTGAAGGCAGGTTGAACACAGGATCGTCCGCAGCCTTGTCCTCACGCTCCGGCATCCATTTCAACGCCTCGTTGGAGAGTGGCAGGTAAATCGGTTCTTTGGTCTTCTGCATAGCTACCGCCAGACGGTATTGGCCGTTATCGACAAAGACATTCTTCCATTTCAGGCCGACAATATCGCTGATACGCAGTCCGCAGAAGCAGGAGAACAGATAGGCATTTTTTACCCTCCCTTCCTGCATCGGAGTGGCAATCAATGCCCGTACCTCTTCGATGGTCATATAGGACCGCACGCTTTCCGGCATTTTGGGCTTCTCCGACTTTTCCATCTCGTTAAACGGATTTCTCAACAACCGTTTAGCCCGAACGGCAGCATTCAGGGCGCCATTGAATATCTGATAATAGGTGTTGCGTGTAGAAGCTGCTATCGGCTTTCCTTTAGGGCGGAAGGTTGTCAGCATGTAGTCGATATAGCCTTGGCAAAAAGCGAGGTCAACCCGATCCAATATAAATCTTTCCCCTGCATATTCTTTCAGGATATGGGTAACGGCTTTGATTTGACCGATACCCTTCTTGTCGCGTTTCTCTTGGTACTCCAGATAGGTTTGCATCCAGTCCAGCAGATAAATCTTATCCGTATGGTTCACGATACCGGCTTCACCACTGGTCAGTTCGATAATACGTTTCGACTTGATGGCATTTGCGGCAGCCATTGTTATTTCATTTTGCCGACGGGTATTGCTGTCCGTTCCCGGAATAAGATACAGCTTCAGGTACTCGTATGTCCGTTTGCCGTTGCGGTATATATCCAGATACAGACTTTTGCTGCCATCGGACAAATCCTTCATCCGAAGACGGATTGGTTCTTTTACTTTTTTAGGCTTCTTTATTCGTGGCATAATCGTATTCTTTCATTCGTTATTTTTCGTATGCAAATGTACGAATTAAAACTGAAATCAAGAAACAAACAAGGAACAAAAATGTACCCAAAAAGAACCGATTAACAGAAAATAATGAAAACAACTGAAAGAAAGAGCGTCTTTATAAAACACTGATATAAAGCTAATTTATCTATACTTGTTTGGATTTTCTTTTCATCTTTAATATACCTGTTTATTTATTGGTAAAAAAATCTATTTATTTTAATCCTTCTATATCAACGCATGAGGATCATTTATTTGTTCTGACATATCTCTTATATTGTAAAAAAATAATTTTATCTTCTAGTATTCCTTATCATTATATGATAAGGAATGAGCTTTCTTTATCAACGAAATATCATACGTCAGAAGAACTTATTGAGGTATCTAGGCTTCTTATCGAAAAGATTATTCAGTGCAAAAGTAAATATCATTTTTCTCAAGACTGTTTTAATAGGGCTATTTCAGCCTTTGGTTTAAGGCAATTACTTGTGGCTGCCCGGAATTCACATCAAAATAATTATCATGATGTATTTGCAGTTTTGAGAGATAGAAAAGAATTGTTTCTTAATCATTTTGTAGCTAAAAATTTAACGAATAGTTTGTTTTTAGTATTACTGTTTAATAATGTACCGGATTGTTTTTTATATAGATTGATTAGGCTACAACGAAATCTAAAAAAGTTATTATGATGAAGTTTGATGTTATTATACCCGTTGCTTTTAAAGATTATTTTTTCTTGGAGCGAACAATACCTTATATTATAAAGAATATAAACCCTAGTTCCATTTTTATAATTACGAATATTAAAAAGAGTCGTTTTATTTCTAATAAAATAAAAGAAGAACCTATTTGTCAAATTTTGGATGAAGATAAATTAATAAGTAATCTTTCATATTCATTGGTAAAACAATATTTGGAAATGCACACTTCTGTGGCACAACGTTCAGGATGGTTCTTACAACAGTTTATAAAAATGGCATTTTCTCTTAGTCCTTATTGTAAATGTGACTATTATTTATCATGGGATGCTGATACTATACCATTGAGGAGATTGTCTTTTTTTCGAGATGAACATCCTTTGTTTTCACAGAAGCAAGAAAGGCATATACCTTATTTCGAAACTTTATTTAATTTATTACATCTAAAACCTTTTAATGATTTTTCATTTATTACCGAACATATGGTTTTTAAAACAAGTATAATGAAATCTTTAATTGATGAAATAAGCAATTCTCATATAAAAGGAGAAAACTGGGTACAAAAAATAATAAATGCAACTAATCCTCAAGCGCACAATCCTTTTTCAGAATTTGAAACTTATGGTAATTATTGTATGACTCATTATTCTGGCGTCTATGAATTACGTCAGTTGAATACTTTCAGAAAAGGAGGTTATATTGCAGGTAGATTTATAAGTGATAAAAAATTGCGTTTCCTTGCTTTTGATTTAGATACAATTTCCTTTGAATTGGGTGATTATCCTCTTTTTCCTTTAAATATTTTATGTTATATGTATACAAAAGGATTAAAAGTCTTAGATAAATTATTAACAGTTAATTATTGAGTTGAATGCTTTTGTTGATATGAAAATATTGGTATTTACAGGAGGTTTAGGTAATCAAATATTTGGATATGCTTTTTATTGTTGGATAAAAGATAAGTTTCCCCAACAAAATTTTTATGGAATATATAATCATAAAAAATTGTCAGAACATTATGGTCTTGAGATTAATAAATGGTTTAATGTTATTCTTCCTCAATCGCATTGGAAAGCTACTTTCTTGACGGGAATAATGTATATAGTTAAGCATTTGTGTCCAAAAAACAGATTTTTAGATTTAAATCAACGGTTGTGCATAAATGAAAATGCTTTGATTTATTTTGCTTTTAAACTTTCTAATAAATATATACCTCAATATAATTGGATCACATGGAAAATAGATGAAGAATCATTGTCTTTTCAAAATAAGCAGGCATTGGAAATCATTCGAAAATCTGAATCTATATTCATACATGTGCGTAGAGGCGATTATTTATCTCCTAAATATATAGCAAGATTTGAAGGGACTTGTCCTGTGGAATATTATAATAAATCAATAGAAGATATTAAGAAACGCGTAGACCATCCGAAATTTTTTTATTTTTCAGATGATATAGAATGGGTAAAAAAGAATCTGCCATTTAATGATGCTTATTTTATAGATTGGAATACAGGTGAGAACAGTCCATTGGATATGTTTCTAATGAGCCAGTGTAAATATGCAATAATAGCAAATAGTACATTTAGCTATTGGGGAGCTATGTTGGGGCGTAAAAAGGAGTTGGTCTATTATCCTACAAAGTGGATAAACTCGGAATTCGGGAATCCTCATATATTTCCAGAAGATTGGAAAACTTATTAAGAAAATTTATGGTATTAGTAAAAAAAGAAAGAGAATCTAATTTTGAATTACTTCGTCTTATAGCGATGATATTCATAGTCTTGTATCATTTTTGTTCATCTGTTAAGGCTGGGATAGATACGGAAAACCGATGGATTTTGTTGGGATATACCATATTTCACATAGGTGTTCCTGTATTTATTCTAATTTCTGGGTATTGGACTATAAAACTTTCAATAAGAAAATTAATTTCTTTCTATTTGTATTGTTTTTTATGGTACTTAATGTGCTATGGAATATCAGTATTATTTTTAGGTGAAGAGTTTATCTTAAAAGATTTTATGATGCAATGGTTTCCCTTCAGCCATACCGGAGGCAGATGGTTCATAACATATTATTTTTGGTTGATGTTATTAGCTCCTGTTCTTAATTTAGTGGAGAACATGTCGTTGAAAGAACATTGCGCTATTGTGTTGATAAATCTGTTTGCAATAATATGGTGGGGACTTGTATGGCAAAGTGATGTAGTGAATGGAGGTAAAAGTATAGTGTACTTCGTAGGATTGTATTTAACAGGAAATCTATTAAGAAGATTAAATGATTTCAATATGAATTTGCCGTATTTGGCTACATTAAAGGAGAATTTTACTGCTTATATACTTATAGTTTTTATTATTTCGGTAGGTACTTTTTTAGTTCCTGTTTCTTTTTCAAGAGCTTACAGAGGGGTATTTTTTGCATATCAAGGACCTGGTTTGATATTGCAATGTGTGGTTTTAATTTTGTTATTTTCTAAGATAAAGATAAAAAAGAAATGGATAAACTTTTTAGCAAGTTCATCTTTTTCCATATATCTTTTTCATGAGAATCAGTATACATCCATGATCTACCATCACTATGTACGTGAGATTTATACTTGTTTTAATGGACTTCAAGTTCCAGTGTTATTTTTGTTATTATGTATGTCTATATGTGTTATTAGTATAGCTCTAGATAAAATAGTGAGAATTCCTCTTCAAAATATTTTAGAATCAAAGTGTAGTAATTTGATAGATCGAAGTTTGACTTTTATGTGGAGTTTGATAGATAAAAGAAGGTAATATCATGAAAAAAATTTTTGCAGTATTAGATAGTAAAGATGTATATGGAAAAGAATTATCTAATATAGAAGTTTGCAAAACATTAGAAGAGCATGGTTATGATATAACTATACTTTATAATAAAGATGCATCGGAAAGATTAAAACAAGAAATAAATAAATTTAGGTGTATTCCTATTTTTTTTCCTAGGAATATTTATGGTACATGGAGAGGAATAAAATATGTTATAGCTGTAATATATTCTAATTTAAGGATTTCTATGCTATTGGCTGCACAAAAACCAGATGTATTATTAATTCCTACAGAAATAGTTTTTATATATCTTCTTCCCGTTCTTTTTTTTCATAAAGAACTTCGAATATTATTTAGGATGGGAGATGCTCCAATTAGCTATCGTAAGAAAGATAAAGGTTTTGCTGTTAGAATTTATTCATGGTTATGGAGAAAAATTGTGGTACAAAAAATATCTGTTGTCGTTTCTGTTTCTAATTTTATAAAAGAGAAATTGCTTGAATCTGGAAGACGATTTAACCCTAAGGATGTTGTTATTTATAATTTTCCTCCAAACAGATTTTCTAATAATACTGAGCAAGTAGAAATCAGTAAGACTGGTAATGATGTTGTTTTTGGATATTTAGGACGTATTGTAGAAGACAAAGGGGTTCTTTTATTGGTAGAAGCTAGTTTGCAAATATTGGAAAAAGGTTATAATATGGAATTATATATAGGAGGAAATACAAAAACAGATCCTATTTATTATGGGAAGATTAAATCTCTGCTTAATAAATCTCCTCAATCACAACATATTCATTTTCTTGATGAAATAACAAATATAGAAACTTTTTATAGCAATATTGATGTTTCTTGTACTCCTTCTGTCTATGAAGAACCGTTGGGAAATGTGTTGGTGGAAGCTAAAGCATTTCGAAAACCGAGTATTATTTTTAATAAAGGAGGTATGCCAGAAATAATAGAACATCAATGTAACGGATACATATGCGAGAATGTATCGGTAGAGTCTTTGAAAAGAGCGATGATGTATTACATTGAAAATCCTCAAAGATGTATAATAGAGGGAGATGATGCTAAAGAATCTATTGGGAGAATGGGTATTGATAGGAATTCTTATGTACATAAGTGGCTCAGTGTTATGGATTCTATTTTTAAATAATGGCATAAGTCTGATTTTACAAAAACACTTGAGCAAAGTTTGTATGCTCTTTGGGGTTGGAACCATTGATATAATTATGAAAGTTATCTTATTAATCCGCTCTTGATTTTATGCTATTTTGAATTTGATAATAGTAAGAATTGTAAAAATAAAAACACAGATTGATGGAATTTAAGGTAAGAATTCATATTCTTAATATAAAAATCTTTTCTCTCACCCAAAAAGAGTTGTTAGAGCAAATGGCCGAAGGTGTACTCTATACCCCCAACCTCGACCACCTAATAAAACTCCAGTATGACAGAGAATTTTACGACATCTACCAGCAAGCGGAATGGATAGTATGCGATAGCCAGATCCTTTATCTTGTATCAAAACTATTAAAGCGATCCTTACCGATGGCTATTCCGGGAAGCAGTTTCTTTACGGCATTCTATAACTATCATGCCAATAATCCTAATTGTAAAATTTTTCTGTTAGGAGCAGCTGAAGGAGTTGCTAAAAAGGCGATGGAGAATATAAACAGGAGAGTAGGGAGGCAAATAGTGGTCGGTGCTCATTCACCCTCTTACGGTTTCGAGAAGAACGAACAGGAGTGTGAAGAACTGATACATATTGTCAATGAAAGTGGAGCTACTGTATTGTTGGTTGGTGCTGGTGCACCCAAGCAAGAAAAGTGGATAGCAAAATACCGTAGCCGTATGTCCGGTGTGAAATTATTTATGGCTCTTGGCGCTACCATAGACTTCGAAGCAGGTAATATAAAACGTGCTCCTAGAATATTCCAAATCTTGGCGATGGAATGGTTCTATCGCTTTCTGAAAGAACCCAAGCGACTGTTCAGACGCTATTTTATAGATGATATTCAGTTCTTTTATTATTTTGCCAAACAATTATTGGGGCTTTACAAAGATCCTTTTGCATAGTTTCCATAAACTATGTAAGGAAACAACGGGTAGGAGCAGAATGAAAGACATCAGCCAGACCATCCCATTCAATATTAATAACACTATTGCTTGCAAACGTTTCATGGAAGCAAAGATAGATGGAATTCTCATAATACTAGGTAGAAAAATGCGATTAATTTGGTTATGCTTTATTGTAACGTCTTTGATTACGGAAGCAGGTGTAGATATTATGGATATTATGTATTTATTGGAAAGATGTAAAGATATACTTGAATATTTTAAAGTCGCAGAACAATAAATGTAAAAATAATTTTATCATATTATTAATTTAGTAAGTTTCTCTCAGACTGTCGAAAAGTTGAATTAAATAAGTTACTATGCTGCAGCGATTAGAAGTTATTGATTTTTTACGAGGATTCTCTATTTTTACCATTGTGTTGATGCATTTGTTGCAAAGTTATCCGATACCTCCGTTTTTAATGGCTGCTTCATCTTTTGGTGGAGCAGGAGTACATGTATTTATCTTGTGTAGTGGATTTGGGCTTTATTTATCATACTTAAATAAACCGCTTACTTATAGTCAATTTTTAAAACGACGTTTTTTAAAAGTTTATTTGCCATACATAATAATTATATTGGTAAGTGCTCTGATTCCCTTTTATAATACTTCATCAGATAAACTTCTCCAAATACTTACATATATTTCTCTTTAAAATGTTTTTTAATGATTTGGAGAATTCTTTTGGAGGGCAGATGTGGTTTGTTTCAACAATAATTCAATTTTATTTGATATGGCCTTTTTTGTTGAAATTGTTTAATAAATCGATCGGGGTGATTTATGCTTTGCTAATAAGTATGTTGTGGGCTACTATTGTAGCGATGCTTGGGAAAAGCGATGTACGTGTATGGAATAGTTTCTTTTTACAATATCTTTGGGAATTTGTTTTAGGCATGTATTTAGCTAAATGCTATAAACTTAATTCTGAAATAGTCAATTTGTTGAACTTTAAGATATTAGTTCCTGTTTGTATACTATGTGTTGCTTTTACAGGAGTGGCCGGGTTAAAAGGAGGTATTTGGAAACTATATAATGATATACCTTCTATGATTGGATATTTGTTCACATTGTTGATTATATATAAATTACATATAAAGCCTATTAATGGGTTATTTGTACTGACTAATAAGATTTCTTATGAATGGTACTTAGTACATATGTTGGTATTTAGTTGTACTTTTTATTATTTGTATAAGTTGGAAACTTTCGGTATGGTAGCAATAGCTGTTATTTCATTTATTTTTTCGTATGTTGTAGCCTGTTTATATCATTGGATTCTTAGTAAGATGAAGATATTTTGAAATAAAAAGAATTGGTTATAGATGAATGCCTAATGAAAGACACCAGCCAGACCATCCCATTCAATACTAATAACACTATTGCTTGCAAACGTTTCATGGAAGCAAAGATAGATGGAATTCTCATAATAATGTGTAGAAAAATACGATTAATTTTAGTATGCCTTATTGCGATTAGTTCGTTACGGAGTCAGGCACAGGCGCTATATGGTACAACGGGACTTCTTCATGCCCCCACTGCCGAGATGCAAAAAGACAAGACATTTATGGCGGGCGGGAATGTGTTACATCTTGTTCCGTTGCAGTATATCAGTAGTAATGAGATAAAATACACATTCAATTATTATCTGAACATAACCATCTTTCCTTGGCTTGAAGTGGGGTATACTTGTACCATCAATTATGCAAATCATGGCTCCACTTATTTTCCGGAACAGTCTTGGGGAAAGTACACCAATCAGGACCGTGCCTTCAATGCTCGCCTGCGGTTGTGGAAAGAAGGCTGGTGGAAGCCCTGGACTCCGCAGATAGTCCTTGGCTTGGACGATCCCACTTCGCATGAAGCATACGGTGGTGGGGCCATCAAGTTCGATGAGGACGGTATGCAGAACAATCATTTTACACGATATTATCTGGCGGCAACCAAGCATTTCAGTTTCGCCGGGGTAGGGACGCTGGGTGTTCACGCTGCATACGTGGATTACCGTGCCTGCTGGTTCCCTCATTACAGAAGGCCTGCCGCGGGGGTGAATTTCAAATTCAACCTATTGCCGGAAGACAACCTGGCAGTGAAAGCTTTGAACGGCTTGGATCTGATGGCCGAATATGACGCCCGCACAGTGAACATCGGGGCGCACTACCAGCTTTGGAAAGACCACATCAACCTGATTGCCGAATTGAACAACGGGAAATATTTCTCCGGTGGTATTTACTTCAAAATCCATCTGAAATGATAAAAAAGATTATCCGATTAGGATCTCCGGAATAGATTTTACTCTACAACATTTTGAACATCGGATGTAAGGGAGATATTGTTGCAAGATTTATCGAGCCATATTTCATAGGCGTTAATCAATGAGAAACATTTTGGATATTATCATTATAAATTCTATATTCGCATAGAATTTATAACCGATATAATTATGGAAACTACAGTATTCAACCCCATACAGAGGCATTTGTTGGAAATGTTTTCTTACGATAAATCTCAGGAAGGTCTGGAAGAATTGAAAGAGGTGCTCTTTCAATATTATTCCAAACGGATGAATACAAAGTTGGATGAACTTTGGGATAAGGGAATTCTTGACCAGAAAAAGCTGGATGAAATAGCTGAAATGGATATCCATTCATTAAAATAACGTCAATGGCTAGCTGGTTCTTGATACGAATTGTCTTATTCAAAGCATTCCTCAAAGGAGTCGTTACCATGTCTTGTGGCAATCCTTTGTGGACGGAAAGAACAAGCTCTGTGTATCCAATGAAATATTGGAGGAATATATAGAAATTCTGCAAAGACTTACCGACAATGAAACGGCGGAATATGTGGTGAAAACCATATTGAACAGTCCGTTTGTTGAATTGATAACTCCATTCTATCACTTTAATCTGATTACAGTCGATCCTGATGACAATAAGTTTGTGGATTGTGCCATTTCGGCCAATGCGCACTACATTGTTACCAACGACCATCATTATGATGTGCTGAAAGATATAGATTTTCCCAAAGTGAATGTTGTAAATATTCAGCAATTCTGTATTTATCTGTCACAAGAAAAATAATTTTTGAGTAAAAAGGAGGATTTATAGTTGGAAATAAAATAACTATAACTCCATGCATCCTGGGTGTAAAAAACCGCCATAGAGGCAGTCTCCATACAGAGGCGCTCTATGGCGGTTTCCCGTTTCCCCTCGTTTACCGGGGAAAATTCCCGTTTCCGGGAAGCCGGGAGGTTACTCTTCCATTTTGAGTTTGCCCAGTTCTTTCAGGATGTGCTCCATGGCTTCTTTGTAAACCTCCGGTTTCTCCTTTTCCATCCATTTCATCAGTTTGAAGTAAGAATTTGGAGTCACAATCTTTCCGTCTCGAATTTTGGTGGCGGTGGACCGGCCTATCGCACCTTTGTCGTTCAAGTTGTTGGGGTTTAAATCGCTTCTTCGCACGGCATTACTGATGCAAGTGCTGATGATCTCAAATTTTTTTCATGTTACTAAAAATTAAATTATTAAATAATGATTTGTAAACAGCATAAACATAGCTACTTACAAAATGTCTCGGCAAAGATAGGAAATGTTTATTAACAATTGCCTGTTTTTGTGAGCAACGCCCTATTTATATTTTGCGTTCCTTTGCATTATATTTATACTAACACACAAAAGAAATGGATTATACAGAGCAGTTTATCCGGCTGAATTGCAGCTTGATGTCGGATTACAAAATGATGAAGCTGAATGCCGATATGAAATGCATGGGGCTGGGGTTGTATCTTGAAACGATATTGTTTCTGCGAAAACAGCAGGAATACAAACATGATTTTAACGAACTGGATTTGCTGGCCGATCAGTGGGGAGTTACCGTGGAAAATCTGCAACATCTTATTAAGGACTTCGATTTGTTTCTCATTACAGAGGACGGGTATTTCCGATGTCTGTATCTGGACGAGGTGATGGGATATCAGAGCAAACTTTCCGAGCAACGTGCCGCTGCCGGCAGTAAGGGAGGGAGAAGCAGTAAGAAAAGTACGGTGAAAGCATCTGCAAAAGCAACTGCGTCTACAGCGTCTGCAATAGGGAGGGGCAGAATCAACGAAGGGAAAAACGGTGACACGTCCTGCATGGATCGTAACGAGGAAATCTATACGAAAAGCGATGATACACCCTGCATGGATAATAACAAGGAAATCTACATGAAAAGCGATGATGCGCCCTGCATGGATAATAATGGGGAAGCCTACATGAAAAGCGGTGATGCGTTCTGCGTGGATAATAACGGGGAAGCCTACATGGAAAGTGGTGGTGTACCTTGCATGGATAATAACAAGGAAGTCTACCTGAAAAGCAGTGGTGCACCCAGTATGGATAGCAAGGAGAGAATTTATATGGAAAGCAGGAATGTAGATAGTAACAAGACTGTCTGCATGGAGAGCAGCAAGCCAATCCATTCGGATTATAATAAGGAAATCTACAAGGAAAACAGCACGGAAAGCAACGTGAAAAGTAGTGCGGAAAGTATGAAAAATACGACTGCAAAAAATACAAATGAAAATTCAGTCAAAAATGTGATTCAAAGTGTTGATAATGAGTGTTATGGAAAGAATTTGCAAGCAAGCTTTAAGCAAAGCTTTATAAGAGAAGAAAAGAATAGAGGAGAGAAGAAAAACAACAATAACAAAGAAAAAGAAATAATTGCTGTTGCTGCTGTTGATAAACTTCCCCGATTTTCCGAATTGTCCGAAACGATACCCCGATGGGAACAATGCATCAATGAAGCTTTCATTACTCAGAGTTGGCTGGAGGCTGTGGGGATGATGTCAGGTTTGAAAGAACTCTTTTTGAACAATCTTTCTTTTATTCGTGATCTGTTCAAGAAACATGTCGTGGCACAAGGAAACACAGGAGGAATCACTTCCGTGTCCGAAGCCGAAGCTTATTTCGCCAACTACATCCGCCGAGAAAGGCCCACCCGTCTTTTTCTGGAAGAAAAGCTGAAAGAAAGGAGCCGGATGCAGAATGAATCGACTTCGCTCTCGCCCTACGAAACGTACAATCCGCTGACCGGCGAACGTTCGTATTGCGGAGTTCCTCTTCCTGCCGATGCACCCCCGCGCCCCAACGGACGTGCCACCTGGGATAACCTGAAACAGAGCTGGATATGACGCGCGAAGAACATGCAGATTATGTGCGGTGGCTGAAAAGCCTGCCGCGCAGAAAGGACCATTTCCGTATGCCTTGTCCCGAATGTTCCGCAACGCGAAGCAATCCCAAAGATCCTTCGTTCAGTGTGCATATCACCCGTGAAGGGGGATGGGCGAAATGTTTTCATTGTGATTTCGCCATAGCGTGGAACGAGGACGAGATGTGGAAAAGAGAACAGAAACAACAAGACCGGGAACGGCAGAAACAGCAGAAGGATGCACCGCAGCACCGTAACACGTCGCAGCACCACGATGCAGCATCGCAGCACCATAACACGTCGCAGCACCACGATACAGCACCGCAGCACCATAACACGGCACAGCACCACGATGCAGCATCGCAGCACCATAACAGGTCGCAACGCAAGCCGCACATCCCCCTGCAACCGCCTGTACATTACGTATGCCCGGTAATTAATAAAAACAAACAAATTATGAATGGAGAAATGATGGAATACATGGTCGACAGACGAGGTATTCCGATGGACGTCCTGACAAGGATGAAGATAGAGGAACGCTTGGAATTCCTGCCGCAGACCGGCAAGGAAGAAGCCTGCATCTGCTTCCCTTACCTGGAGGACGGAGTAATGAAAAACATGAAATTCCGGGATGCCGCAAAGCATTTCAAGATGGTGAAAGGAGCCGAGCTGATTCCTTGGAACATAGACGCCATAAAAGGAAAGGAAAAGTGCTACATCACCGAAGGCGAGATAGATGCCCTCAGCCTGATAGCCGCAGGACTGGAAGAGGTGGTGTCCGTACCCAACGGAGCCGGAGGCGCGAACCTTCAGTGGCTGGACCGCTTCGTGGAGTCGCACTTCGATGACAAGGCGGAAATCATCCTGGCCATGGATACCGACAAGCGCGGAGTGGAGTTACGCGACGAACTGGTGCGCCGCCTGGGCGTGGACCGCTGCAAGGTGGTGGCCTGCAAGGATGCCAACGAGTATCTGTTGAAGTATGATCTTCCGAGGCTCCGCCAGCAGGTGGAGCAGGCGGCGGAAATCCCGTTGGAAGGAGTCTTCTGCCCCATGGACGAATGGGATACGCTGATGGATATTTATTACAACGGAATGCCGGAGGGAGCCGATACGGGACTGGAGAATCTGGACCGGCTGATCAAGTTCGAGCGTGGTTTTGTGCTCACGGTCACAGGCGTTCCCGGCAGCGGAAAAAGCGAGTTTGTGGACGAAATTGCCATGCGCCTGCTCCTGCGCCACGATTGGAAGGTGGGCTATTTCAGTCCGGAGAATACCCCGCTGGCCTATCACTACCGCAAGCTGATACGCCGCGTGGTGGGCAAGCGTTTCGAACACAAGGGGATGCCGTTGCCGGAAGCCGGACAGGCCATCCGTTACCTGGCACAGAGTGTCTTCTCCATTATGCCGAAAGAGGACTTCTCGGTAGAGAGCGTGCTTCGCATTGCCGCCCAACTGGTGAGCCGGAAAGGAGTGAAGGTGCTGGTGGTGGACCCCTTCAACCGCTTCGAGCATCAGATTCCCGACTGGGAAACGGAAACGCAGTACATCAGCCGCATCTTCGACGAGTTCTCCAATTTTGCCGTGAAGCACAAGGTGTTGCTCATTCTGGTGGCGCACCCCACCAAGTTGCGCCGCGAACCGGGAAGCAAACGCTGGCCTGTGCCCACGCTGTATGATATCAACGGCTCGGCGGCCTTTTTCAACAAGACGGATTATGGAATGGTGGTAGACCGTAACGATGAGCTGGGGCAGGTGCTGGTGCGTGTGGCCAAGGTACGTTTCGACCATCTGGGCGGACCGGGAGATGCTTTTTTCGCCTTCAGCACTTACAACGGACGCTACACGCCTACCGAGGAGAGGACCTTGGATCATAATCCGCCCGAACCGAAGTGGGAGCATACCAATTTCCTGACAGAGAAGCTGAAGCCCGAACAGCAGGGCCTGGGGTTTAATGAGGGGGAATGAAGTAGTTGAATGTTGCTGTTCCTGAATAACTTGGGGATAGGAGAAGGGAGATGTCAAAACAAAAAGGACAACCCCGAAAAGTTACAGATAGTAATTATAACACGTAAAAGGATCGTATCAAGCTCTGTATGGAGTAATGATACGACCCTTTCTTTAGTCTTTTAGGATGCTCAAATTTCAGATTGTAAGTTCATGTTTTCAAAAACTGAGTTTTGACACTCGCCTTTTAGGGCTTGTAGTTACAGTCTGTAACTTCTCGGAGTAGTCATTTTATTTTGACATACCCACTTTAAAAGTTGCTTACAAGTAGATCATGTTGCCGGCAGGCTTTACTGATTACTGGTCATTCTTCAGTGATCACTGATCATTCCTCATTAATCACTAGCCATTAAAATCCTCTCCACCGTTCCCGTTTTATCTCCTCGCACTGCCGTCGCTGCCATGCGGGCATTATTTTCTCCAGCTCTTTCAGTTTCCATCCCTTCATAAAGCGTATCTCGTCCTTTTCCTGCTCCGTGCACAGGCTGATGCGCAGCAGTTCGGGGTAGAGCACCTGTATATGGAAAATCTTGGCTCTCCACAGCAGCATGGACATCTGCCAGGGGGTGAGGGCTTGGATGCGGTTCAGGGTGAGCAGCATTTCCAGATAATGACGGTAGAAGGCTTTGTCCACGGTCATGAGTTGGTTTATCAGATAGTTCATTTTTATTATTGTTAAATGAAAAGATTAGTTGAATGAAGGGTCAGGAAATCAAAGCGGAGGAAAGGGACGCTATCTTTGGAGAAATCATCCTTGAATACAGTATCTTTGAAGAAGCCTCTTTGAAAACAAACAGTTCTCATTGGAAACCCTATCTTTGGAGAAATCATCCCTTAAAAGCGGTATTCCTTCACAGCATCAAAACAAGGGCACGGCTTCACGGGATTCAAGTCATGATGCCCCACTATCAACGCTTTGGGGAACAGGAGGCGCAGCTCGCGCAACAGTGCCAGCATACTTCCCTTCTGCATCAGAGTACGCGTATCGGCAGGTGTGCAGTCCGCCGAGAATCCTCCCTCATAGCAGATGCCGATAGAATGCCGGTTGTGGTTCTTGCAATGCGCTCCCACCTTTTCCAGAGGTCGTCCGCGGTGAATCTCTCCGTCACGGGTGATATAGAAATGATATCCTATGTCCGTGAAGCCCCGGTGGCGGATGTGGTCCCGGCGGCAAGTCTCAAAATCCAGCCTCCGCCCCTCAGGGGTGGCGGAGCAGTGGATAATAATCAGGGTGATGGTTCTCATGATCATCAGATACAGGCGTTCAGGCCGAGTGCGCCGGCAACGGCGGTGGCTACGGTGATAATTACTTTCAGAATCAGTGTCCAGGTGTTTTTCTTTGTTCTTGAACTCATTGGAATTTTGTTTTAGAGGTTGATAATAAGTGAATTGTAATGGAAGCCAAGGGCTGAATGTACCCCAATGAAAACGGCTTGTCACAGGGGCACATTCAGCCTTTTAGCGTCGTGCCTTTAGCGTTGTGCCTTGCTTCCGTCATACAGGGGTTCCGTCAGGCCTGTCCTCCGTTTTCCGGCTCCTTCGCCTCTCCGGTAAGATCCACACTGGTCTTTCCGGCTTTCAGCGCCTTCACCACCAGTCGGGCCGCTTTGCGCGTGGCCACCAGGTTGAACACGGCTTCCTCCTGCAAGTTCTGGAAACGTGTTCCGGCACTCCAGTTCACATTCAGCTTTCTGACGTGGATGGCAGGATTGTAGTCGGCAGCGCTTTCCGCTCCTATACTGTTGATGCTGATGGAGAAATCCCCCAAGTCGCCCAACTGTATCTTCTGTCCTCCCAGAAGCTGTTCCCTCATGCAGTCCACTGCCATGGTGAGGATAGCCACGATGTCCGCACGCTTGTACACACAGCCGTGGCTGGCAATGTGCTCGGCAAAGCGGTTGATGTCCATCACTTCCGAATACTGTGCACTGGCGTAAGCCTTCTTGGCGGCATCCGCGTCCATCGGATTGCTACGCATAACGATACTGTAATTTACCATAGTCTGTTAAAATTAAAAGTTGATAATTGAGAATTAAGAAACACTGTTGCCGGGGAATGAAGCAAGTCAGACGTCAGTCACTGTCCATTAACCGTCAGCCACTGGTTGCCGACTGCTGAAAGAACCCTATCTTTCACGTGTAAGATCCTATATCTTACAGCTGTAAGATTATAGATCTTTCGCCTTCATCGTCCCGACATTACAAAGATACGATGTGCGGATTCCGGAAAGTTGATTCCGGTGGGTTGTAGTTGATAACAGTTGATTCTAGTTGATTATTGTTGGAAAAACATTCTTTCTTCTCGTCCGTTTTTCGTACTTTTATGGAAGTAAATAAAAAGTATGGAATGTATGGAGAATTTTGAGATACGCACGTATGGCCGCACCGAACTGGCCCTGTGTTATTTCCCGGATTTGAATCCGCAGGTGGCTTACCGTAAGTTGCAGTATTGGATTGACTATTATCCTCACCTCAGGGAGCAACTGGAGAAGATGGGCAGTGGCTTGAGCTGCCGTACCTATATGCCGGCTCAGGTACAGCTGATTGTGGGGGCGATAGGGGAGCCTTGAAAGGGGATTGTGATGGAGTGCGGCCAGATAAAAAGAATGGCTTCCCCGATTGCGTAATCGATATGGCAAGTGAACGACCGGCTCCTGTTGACAGTCGCATTGAAAGATTGGCAAGGTTGATATATGTGAATGAAAATGACACGAATGACGCCAATCAGAGATATAAACCCAATTTGCGCCATTCGTGTCATTCACATTCTGGATAAAGAACGGAATAGAACCTCTATTCCCGTATTTCTCCCTTATGCACCAGCATTTTCACCAGTGTCCGTTTGGAACTGTGCGTGTCCGAAACCCATAGCACGGAGTCGTTTTGTGCATAGATGCGGGCAGGCTGGGAAAAAGCATATCCTTTTACAGTTTTTATTTTCTTGCTCCATTCGTTGGACTGGCGTTCGTATATGTTGATGGCATCATTGTCACCGGTAGCATACCAGCGGTCGCCGCACAACGCCAGTGTCTTGGGCTTGAAGCCGGGCGACAGGGAAAGGTCGTCCAGATCGATGGAAGCGTCGTTTGCCAGATCATCGTTGACCAGTGCCGGATCGAGCACCCGTATTTTCTTCCCTTCATAATCCGTGAGCAGCAGATGCCCTTCCGCATCGGGCTGCATGGAATGGCTGGCAAAGCCGTTGTTGCCCGGACTGCCGTTGCCGGATGCCCGGCGGTAGCGGTTCACCTTCTGGTAATTTTCCGGGGTGGCATCCTCCTCTTTGTAAATGCTGACCATTCCGTTCTTGTCGCGTGCGAAAATCAGCCCGTCCTTTACCGTCATGGCCTGTGCCTGGAATACGGGGCCGCTCCATTGCCCGTTGCCTATGCAGGTGAGGTAGGACAGTTCCGGCAACCGGAATACATGGATGCGCGACTGGCGTTCGGCCACATACAGCCGGTTGCCCGACGGCACGATGGCTTCTATCTGACTTCCGAAACTCTTCTCCCCGCCGTCGTGCTGCCAGCTCTGCAAGGTTCCCAGCCGTTCACCTTTCTTTATACTGAACAGCAACAGGCTGCTGCCTGCCTTTCCGATGTTTGCGATGAAAAGGGTATCCCCCAGATGGGCGACGGTATAAGGGGTGAAATCCTCGGCCGTTTCCATGCCCAGGGTTTCCGCATCAATCAGCTGCGCCGCCTCATACGAGTAATACCAGTAACTGTTATAATCCCCGTTTCCTTCTCCTTCCCCGTTTCCTCCGCCGGGAGCGGAGGGGTAGCCGCAGATTTCATCCAGGGTGACTTTGCTGCATTGTGCCGTCAGGACTCCGGACAGCACAATCAGGATATAAGCGTATATTTTCATGTTGTTCTTACTATATTATATAGGTATATATTTATTTCAGCTCACTCATGGGGATGGCGTAAACGCATGTCCCGTTTTTCACGCGGTCGGTGATGAACAGCGTGTGGCGGCGGATGCAGAACTTCTCAGGTGCTTGCAGGGTGATGCCGCCGATGGTGGTATGGTCCTTCATGATCTCTCCCGTCCGGGGATTGACCTCACAGAACTTTTCTGTGCCGTTGGAACTTACAAACAGCCTTCCTTCGTAGAAATCCAAGTCGTAGGGTACATTTTTATAAGCCAGTTGCCCGGTGCGTTTGGGTGAAACTCCTTCCCGTATCCCGTCGGGGGCGAACAGATCTATGCGTTTGGCGGGATGGGTGGAGTAGAGCAGGCCGGTCTGTTCGTCCACCGCCATGCCGTAAGTGCCGTTTGTCTCGCCCAGATGTTCGGAACGTACATAAATCCGCGGAGTCACTCCGGACTGTATAGCCTGCTCTTCTACAAAGTTGACGTAGCGTTTGTCGTGTATCATGACCAGCCCTTTGTAGAGCAGCACATCGAAGGCATGTACGGTCTGCGTGGGCCCTGTTCCCCAGCTTCCATTGCCTATGCAGGTAAGGAACTGATGGTTCTTCGCATCAAAAATCTCGGTACGGCTTCCTTCGTGGGTGACATAAATCTTGTCGTTGGCACGGGTGATACCGTTCGGGCGGCCGCCGAATTTCCCGGTAGCTTCTCCGTGCTTCCATTCCTTGATGCTTCCCAAGTGCTTCTTGCCGCCGCCGGCAAGGCCGAACACCTCTACGCTGTACTGGTTGTCCGCATCGTTCACGGCATACAGGGTATCTCCGTACACATATACATCCTTGGGGCGGAAGGTGGTTCCCGTAGCGCCGGGCAAGTCGGTATAATCCAGCTTGAACGCCACCGGCTCCCCGTCGTTTCCTCCCCGGTCGGTCTCTCCGCGCAGGGGAGACAGGCCGCCGTCCAGCGCATCGAGTTCCGGGTCTTCGATAATGTGTTTCGAAGCCACGTATATATCATCAAAATAACGGTTCCTGCTCCAGCGGGTGTGCAGGAAGCGGCGGGAATAGACGGGCAGCTCCTTGTCCAGCGACAGCGCCACATATACGTTGTTGCACAGGGTGATCCACCCCGGTCCCGTCTGTTCGTAAGTCATGTTTCCCGCATGGCCGTAGCCCACACAGTGGGCAAACTCGTGGAATATGGTTTCGGTGATGCTTTTGTCATCGGCATAGTGTTCCAGATAACACACTTCATGCATGCCGAAGGTGGTTCCTCCGCCCAGTCCCATCACGCCGGTGGTATAGCCGAAGGTCAGTCCGCGGTGGTTGAGCACGTTGGCCAGCAGGGCGGTCTTGTCTATTTCCGTCTTGTCATTGTTGCTGTGCAGCGGGCCGAACTCGTACAGGGCGGTCTTGAACCGTTCCGACGAGAACATATACGCCATGTTCAGCGCGATGGCCACCGCCTCACGCGTGTGCGAAGCCTTCATCTTGTACTTCCAGCTGTCCTGGGTGTCACTGTATCTGCCGAAGGCGATGTACCATTTGCACCGGATGGATTGCAGCCTTGTCCAGTACGGGTCGTCACACTCTACGGTGAAGGTCAGGTTTTCTTCCGTGAGGTAGGGGTTTGCCATGATCCGTATTTTCTTTCCGCTGCGGGTATAGGCGGTCAGGTCCTTGGTGGCGAACGGTATGTGTACCCGGAGTTGCTGGAAAGGCATGATCTTTTCCAGCGACATGAACTTGAATTCTTCCTCGTAACCGTCTATCCTGGCCCAGAAAGTCACGTTTTTCAAGGCTCTGGGACTATAGAAACGGAGTTGGAAACAGTGCTCGTCGTCCATTCCGAACTGAAGAGGCCGGCTGACGTAGAAGCTGCGCTGGCCGGAGTCGAAATAAACATCCTGGGATTCATTGTCATTCAGCAGGTAATACGTGTTGTCCGGGTTATAATCCGTTTCGGCCAGCCGGACGGGCAATTCGTTGTTTGCCACGTTTCCTTCTCCGGAAACCGGAAGTTCGTCCTCTTTGCAGCTGCCTAGCAGTAAAAGCATACCTGCTAAAATCAACAGGCTGGTGGAAAAAAGTTTTTTCATCGTCTGTCTTTATTAGAATTACATTTAAATTTGAAATAATCACTCTTTTGGAAAAGGGTTGCAAAAATAATTGTTTTGGATCAGACGGACAAAGAACCTGTATTTCATTTTGTATGAGTCCCTGTTTTTTATGTTCTTTTGTTTTTCTGCCTCAAAAAAATAAATCCTATATTGTTGCCCTGGGCTTTGTTCATAGGAAAATATGCTGTATTTTTGTTATCCGAAATAAAGATGAAGATATGGCACAACCTTTAGCAGAACGTTTGCGTCCGAAGACATTGGACGATTATATAGGTCAGAAACACCTGGTGGGGCCGGGGGCTGTCTTGCGCAAGATGATCGACGCGGGACGCATCTCCTCCTTTATCCTCTGGGGGCCTCCGGGGGTGGGGAAGACCACGCTGGCGCAGATCATAGCCAACAAGCTGGAAACTCCTTTTTATACACTGAGCGCGGTCACTTCCGGTGTGAAGGATGTGCGCGATGTGATAGAGAAGGCGAGAAGCAACCGTTTTTTCTCGCAGGCCAGCCCCATTCTGTTCATTGATGAAATCCACCGGTTCAGCAAGTCCCAGCAGGATTCCCTGTTGGGGGCGGTGGAGACGGGAGTGGTGACCCTGATAGGCGCCACCACCGAGAATCCCTCGTTCGAGGTGATCCGGCCCTTGCTCTCCCGCTGCCAGCTGTATGTGCTGAAATCATTGGAGAAGGAGGATTTGCTGGAACTGCTGCATAATGCCATCGCAAAGGACGTGATACTGAAAGAAAAGAAGATAGAGCTGAAGGAGACGGATGCCATGCTCCGCTTTTCGGGAGGCGATGCCCGCAAGCTGCTGAACATACTGGAACTGGTGGTGGAGGCGGATGCGGATGCCGGACCCGTGGTGATTACGGATGAGAAGGTGACCGAGCGTTTGCAGCAGAATCCGTTGGCGTATGACAAGGATGGAGAGATGCATTATGATATCATTTCCGCCTTTATCAAGTCCATCCGCGGAAGTGATCCGGACGGGGCGCTCTACTGGCTGGCGCGTATGGTGGAGGCCGGAGAGGACCCGGCTTTCATAGCCCGCAGACTGGTCATTTCGGCAGCCGAGGATATCGGTCTGGCCAATCCCAACGCATTGCTCCTGGCGAACGCCGCTTTTGACGCCGTGATGAAGATAGGATGGCCTGAGGGGCGTATCCCGCTGGCGGAAGCTACGGTGTATCTGGCCACCAGCCCCAAGAGCAACTCGGCATACGAGGGGATCAACAGCGCCCTGGAACTGGTTCGGCAGACGGGCAATCTGCCTGTTCCCTTGCATCTGCGCAACGCACCCACCAAGCTGATGAAACAGTTGGGCTATGGCAAGGATTACAAGTATGCACATGCCTATCAGGGCAATTTCGTGCAGCAGCAGTTCCTGCCGGACGAGGTGAAGGGCAGCCGCATCTGGCATCCGCAGAACAATGCGCAGGAAGCGAAGATAAGGGAACGGATGCAGAGCCTCTGGGGGGAACGGTTCAAGGAATGAAAATGAATTGCATTGATCCTGTGCTATAAAATTAAAAATTGGAACGCAAATGACATAAATCCAACCTTCCGGCCGGTTTATATCCATGCTGTGCAGCTGTTAATTTGCGTCATTCGCGTTCCAATCTAACCGAATAAATGAACAAAACATGGAATTTAACTTTTGAGCATATGAAAATAGTAGTTTTAGACGGTTACGGATTGAATCCCGGTGATTTGTCATGGGAGGAGATGCGGGCGTTGGGCGAGCTGACGGTGTACGACCGCACGGCCCCTGCCGAGTTATTGGAGCGTTCTGCCGGAGCGGAAGTGCTGATTACAAATAAAACGGTGATTACGGCGGAGGATATGGCCGCTCTGCCTGCCTTGAAATACATCGGCGTGCTGGCTACGGGATATAATATTGTGGACATCCAGGCTGCGAAAGCGCGGGGCATCATTGTCACCAACATACCTGCCTACAGCACCGCTTCCGTTGCCCAGATGGTCTTTGCGCATATACTGAACATCACCCAGCGTGTAGGCCATTATGCCTATGCCAACCGTCACGGGCGTTGGGCGAACAATCCCGACTTCTGCTACTGGGATACCGACCTGGTGGAACTGGACGGGAAGAAGCTGGGAATCATCGGCTTGGGAAACACCGGACAGGCGACGGCGCGCATCGCTGCCGCTTTCGGAATGCAGGTATGCGCCTATACTTCCAAGCCGCAGTCACAACTTCCCGGAGGAATCCGGAAAATGGAGCTGGATGAGCTGTTCCGCGAATGTGACGTGGTGAGCCTGCACTGCCCCCTTACACCCGATACCAAAGAGCTGGTCAATGCCGCCCGCCTGGCCCTTATGAAACCGACGGCCATTCTGATAAATACCGGCCGCGGTCCCTTGGTGAACGAGAAAGACCTGGCCGACGCACTGAACAAGGGTGTGATAGCGGCTGCCGGACTGGACGTGCTTTCTTCCGAGCCTCCCCAATATACCAACCCCCTGCTGACGGCGAAGAACTGCTTCATTACACCGCATATCGCCTGGGCCACGAAAGAAGCCCGTGTCCGGCTGATGCGGATTGCGGTGGGGAACTTGAAAGGATTCATCAAGGGTGAGATTGTAAACAATGTGGCGGAATGAGAACAAAGGAAAAAGACGGAAAGAAAAGAAGGAGGTAAGAAAAATGGAAGAAGACAAGAATACGTTGGATTTGCATACGGAAGTTAGGGAAGAGGACAGGGTGGCAAAGGCCGTTGCCTTGTTCAAGGAAGGATATAACTGCTCCCAGTCCGTAGTGACGGCTTTTGCCGATCTGTATGGTTTCACCCGTGAACAGGCCCTGCACATGTCCGCCTCTTTCGGCGGCGGCATAGGGCGGATGCGTGAGACCTGCGGTGCTGCTTGCGGCATGTTCCTGCTGGCCGGGCTGGAGAAGTGCGCCATCGAGGGGAAAGACCGTGAGAGCAAGGCGGCGAATTACGCTCTGGTGCAGGAACTGGCCGAAGAATTCAAGAAGCGGAACGGCGCCCTGCGGTGTGCCGATTTGCTGGGATTGTCCGGAAAAGAGCCGGTAGTATCCACACCGGAAGCAAGGACGGAACGGTATTACGCCAAGCGTCCTTGTGCAAGAATGGTGGAGGAAGCGGCCCGGATTTGGAGCGAACACCTCGAAAAACAAAAAAAATAGGTTGAAAAATCGCTTTTTCTTATAGAAATACAAACTTTTTCGATGCAAAAGTGTTGAATAACATAATTTTGTGTATCTTTGCAAGCGATAAGAAACACAAACATTCACATCGGAATGTGTGGGTGCGGTTAACGTTTAACTAAAAGCAAATTGAAAATGTTGAAAGAAAAAGCAGGTGCTTTGGCCGGACAAATCTGGGAAGCATTGAATGGAACTGAAGGTTTGACACAAAAACAAATCAAGAAAGCAACCAAACTGAAAGCTGACAAGGATTTCTTCCTGGGGCTGGGCTGGCTGCTGAGAGAAGATAAGGTCGTTACTTCTGAAGTGGAAGGCGAGATCTTTGTAAAATTGGTGTAAGAAGAAGATTTTAAACTCATAAAAAAATGCGTTGGCACATCGTTTGGTATGTTGTCAACGCATTTTTTTTGTATATTTGTTGAAGTCTGAGATATCTATAAAAGAAATGAAAAATAAGAGATTTGCAACCGGCAAAATTGTAGTATTCAGGCAAAAAAGCTACTTTTGTATTGTTGTTTGAGAATGTAAACAAAATTTTGATGATACAGAAAATAACGATTGAAGGATACAAATCAATAAAGGAACAAACTGTAGAGCTGTTTCCCATAAATATATTGATAGGTGGGAATGGAATAGGAAAGAGCAATTTCATTTCTGCCTTTACTCTTATACATAACCTGTACGAGCGGAATCTTCAGAATTATGTTCTCACCAAAGGCGGCTCCGACAGTTTGTTGTATATGGGAAAAAAAGAAACTGATCATTTGTCCTTTGACTTGTTTTTTGCGGAACGCGGTAAGGATGCTCATAATCGTTTTATTGTAAATATGAAAGAGGCTCAGGATTCTTTATTTATTGAGCGTATTGATACGGCTTATCACAATGGGGTATCCTGGCACAAACAACTGCACGAGGTCAACAAGCAGGAATCTTCATTTAAGAACGACCATACCGGACAGGCATTTTATGTAAACAGCTTCTTACGCGAATTTGAGGTGTATCATTTCCATGATACGGGAGACCGTTCCCCCATGAAAGGAAAATGTAATATGGATGATAATGTCAGCTTGAAGAACAATGGGGCTAACATTGCCGCATTCTTATATTATCTGAAAGAAAAGCATCCAAAACATTTCACACGTATAGAAAAGGCGGTAGCTTCCGTATCTCCTTTTTTTGAGGGATTCTGTTTAATGCCCAACCGCTTGAACGAACAGCTGATCCAGCTGGAGTGGAAGCAGAAGGGAACTGTTGATACGTATTTTAATGCGTACCAGTTATCAGACGGAACACTGCGTTTTATCTGTCTGGCAACGTTGTTGCTTCAGCCGGATCTGCCAAAGACGGTCATCATTGACGAGCCGGAACTCGGACTACATCCGGTAGCGGTCAACAAACTGGCTGCTTTGATCAAAAAAGCTTCCAGAGAAGCTCAGATAATTATCTCCACTCAATCTGTCAATTTGGTGGATAACTTTGAACCGGAAGATATCATTGTTGTGGATCGTAAAGACAACGCGACTGTTTTCAACCGGCTTGATTCTGAGAATTTAGCGCATTGGCTGGAAGATTACAGCTTGGGAGAAATATGGGAGAAGAATGTCATTGGCGGGCAGCCTTTAAATTGAGTGGGAATGAAAAGAGTAGTGTTTATAGTTGAAGGCGATACGGAAGTGAGTTTTATTCAGAAGCGTGTAATTCCCTATTTGTATTCGAAAGGATTTACTAATCCTATGAATGCCCAGAAAATCTTAACGAACAGAAAATTGAATAAAAAAGGTGGGAATGTGGGTTTTGAATATCTGAAGAATGACGTTTCACGGGTGGCTGCGACAAAAAACGTGTTAATCACAACCTTGCTTGACTTTTTCAGACTTCCTACAGATTTTCCCGGCTATACCACAGACAGTTTGAGACTGCCGGATATGGAACAGGGGATAAAAGAAAAGGTAACGGAATTTATGGATGCTTCCTGTTTTCTGCCTTATATCCAACGGCATGAGATTGAATCCCTGATGTATACCAGTATGGACGGTTTCAATGTTGTGGTGGATGATCAGGAAAGCTTGGATGAATTGCAGCGGATAATAGATTCATATCCTACCCCCGAAGATATAAACGGAGGGGCGGATACCGCTCCTTCCAAACGATTGATGAGGATATTCCCGTATGAGAAGACTGCTGACGGGGAGATGATTCTTGAGGCGCTGGATATAGATGATATTCGAGGCAAATGTCCTCGTTTTAATAAATGGATGGAAAAATTGGAGGAAGGACTTAAGAACGGCCACTTTTAAGAATGAATATTGTTGGCAAATCTTCTGGTTTTGATTTCAGATGGTTTGTATTATTCCTGCAAAATTCATCCGTATATGAGCGAGTTTTTGTATATTTGCGCGAAATTTAAGTGACGAAGATGAAGAATATCCGTAATTTTTGCATTATAGCACATATAGACCACGGGAAATCGACCTTGGCCGACCGTTTGTTGGAGTTTACAAAAACCATCCAGGTAACCGAAGGGCAGATGCTTGACGATATGGACCTGGAAAAGGAGAGAGGTATTACGATCAAGAGCCATGCCATCCAGATGGAGTACGAGTATGGGGGAGAGAAGTATGTACTGAATCTGATTGACACTCCGGGACACGTGGACTTTTCATACGAGGTATCCCGTTCCATAGCCGCCTGTGAAGGGGCGCTGCTCATTGTGGACGCTTCGCAGGGAGTGCAGGCGCAGACTATCTCGAATCTGTACATGGCGTTGGAGCATGACCTGGAAATCATTCCCGTGCTGAACAAATGTGATATGGCGAGTGCCATGCCCGATGAGGTGGAAGATGAAATCATCGACCTGCTGGGCTGCAAACATGAGGATATTATCCGTGCCTCCGGCAAGACCGGAATGGGTGTGGAGGAGATATTGAAGGCGGTGGTGGAACGTATCCCGCACCCGACGGGGGACGAGGAGGCGCCGCTACAGGCTTTGATTTTCGACTCGGTATTCAATTCTTTCCGTGGAATCATCGCGTATTTTAAAATAGAGAACGGTGTGATCCGCAAAGGGGACAAGGTGAAATTCTTCAATACCGGCAAGGAGTATGATGCAGATGAGATCGGTGTGCTGAAAATGGATATGATTCCCCGTGCGGAACTGCGCACAGGAGATGTGGGGTATATCATTTCGGGCATCAAGACCTCGCGCGAGGTGAAGGTGGGGGATACCATCACTCACATCGCCCGTCCGTGTGAAAAGGCGATTGCCGGATTCGAGGAAGTGAAGCCGATGGTGTTTGCCGGGGTTTATCCTATCGAGGCGGAAGATTACGAGAACCTCCGCGCTTCGCTGGAGAAACTTCAGCTGAATGATGCCTCGCTGACTTTCCAGCCGGAGTCCTCACTGGCTCTGGGCTTCGGATTCCGTTGCGGTTTTCTGGGATTGCTTCACATGGAGATTGTTCAGGAACGTCTGGACCGCGAGTTTGATATGAATGTGATTACGACCGTGCCCAACGTGTCGTACATGGTGTATGACAAGCAGGGACATGCCAACGAGGTGCATAATCCCGGCGGTATGCCCGATCCGACGCTGATTGACCACATCGAGGAACCTTTCATTGATGCCACGATCATTACCGCCACCGATTACATCGGCCCTATCATGACACTGTGTCTGGGCAAGCGCGGCGAACTGGTGCGGCAGAATTATGTGTCGGGCAACCGGGTGGAGATTCACTACAAGATGCCGCTGGGTGAAATCGTGATTGACTTTTATGACAAGCTGAAGAGTATCTCGAAAGGATATGCTTCCTTTGACTACCATCAGTCGGGTTTCCGCCCTTCCAAACTGGTGAAGCTGGATATCTTGTTGAACGGTGAGCCGGTGGATGCGCTTTCTACCCTGACACATGTGGACAATGCCTATAACCTGGGCAAGCGTATGTGTGAGAAACTGAAAGAGCTGATTCCGCGCCAGCAGTTTGATATTGCCATTCAGGCAGCTATCGGGGCGAAGATTATCTCAAGGGAAACCATCAAGGCGGTGCGCAAGGATGTGACCGCGAAGTGTTATGGCGGTGACGTGAGCCGTAAGCGTAAATTGTTGGAAAAACAAAAAAGAGGTAAGAAACGAATGAAACAGATCGGTAATGTGGAAGTACCGCAAAAGGCGTTCCTGGCCGTTCTGAAGCTGGATTAATTCAAGAATAAACAAGCTCTGGGGAGCAAACAATAAGCGGGCTCTTTCTGTTAGTTGAAATTAAAAAGTCAATAACAGGAAGGGCTTGTGTTTTGATGGCAATTTATCACAAACTCTTAAATTCAATTGATATGGAAAAACTGAAAATTCTGAACTTGAACTTTTCCTTCCAGCGGGCGGCGCACTATCATATTAATGGAGGGATGTTGCTGATGGGGGTAGTCTTGCTGGCTATGTTCCTGGCCAATTCTCCGTGGGGGGATATTTATGCCTCCTTTTGGAATTACGAGGTGCATCTTCAGATAGGAGAATTTAATTTCTTCAGTCATAACGGGCATCACATGACCTTGATGACTTTTATCAACGATGCTTTGATGGCTGTCTTTTTCTTCAGTGTGGGGCTGGAGATAAAGCGTGAGATACTGGTGGGCGAGTTGTCCAGTTTCCGGCAGGCGCTTTTGCCCATCGTGGCGGCGTGCGGCGGTATGCTGGTTCCGGTGCTGATCTATTATTTCATGACGGCGGGAACTCCGGCCCAAAGTGGTCTGGCCATACCGATGGCTACGGATATCGCCTTTTCGCTGGGAGTGCTCAGCCTGTTCGGCAAGCGGGTTCCGCTGAGCTTGAAAGTCTTTCTGACCGCTTTCGCTGTGGTCGATGATATCGGCGGCATTCTGGTCATCGCCCTTTTTTACACTTCTCATCTGTCGGTGAACTACCTGATTGCTTCGGCGGGTATCCTGCTGATACTTTGCGGCGGGAATTTCTTCCGGGTGCGCAACCGTTGGTTTTATATTTTCTGGGGAGTGATTATGTGGTATCTGTTTTTGCAGAGCGGCATCCACGCTACCATTGCGGGAGTTGTCGCAGCCTTCACGGTTCCCGCCACTCCTCATTACAAGATAGGTAAGTACATTAACCGCATCCGCGAGAACATTGCTGTCTTTCCTGCCAGTGACAAGGAAAGTGTTGTGTTAAGCAAGATGCAGATCAATGTGCTGAAAAGCATCGAGTCTTCCTCGGACCGTGTCATATCTCCCTTGCAGTCATTGGAAGACAGTCTGCATGGAATGGTGAATTATATTATTCTTCCCTTGTTCGCCTTTGCCAATGCGGGTGTCTCGCTCACGGCGGATCATGGCGGTCTGGAAGTGGGGATGGCTACCTGGGCGGTGCTGGCGGGATTGCTGGCGGGTAAGTTTGCCGGCATTTATTTCTTTACCTGGCTGGTGATAAAGATGGGGTTCGCCGGACTGCTGAAAGGCATGACCTGGGTGAACCTGACAGGTATCTGTCTTTTGGGAGGTATCGGTTTTACGGTTTCTTTGTTCATAGCCAACCTCTCTTTCGGGGATTCGCCGGTGTTGCTGACGCAGGCAAAGATGGGTGTCATACTGGGAACGGTGCTGGCGGGTGTGCTGGCGTATCTGGTCTTGCAGTTCGCCCTGCCTAAACAGCCTGCACAGGAATAAAATTACAGATAGGGCAGTACGGCGGTGAAACGGCTGCCCTTGTTCACCTCGGATTGCACATCGATGTGTCCGTTCATTTTTTCTACAATGACCTTGCTGATGGCGAGTCCCAGCCCTACCCCCTGTACAAACTCATTCCGCTTGTAGAACCGCTCGAATATCATTTGTAATTCTTCTTTAGGGATTCCCGCACCGGTATCTTCTACGAAGAAATGGATTTCCTTTTTCTCTTTGTCGCAGAAATAACCCAGTTTGATGTGTCCTTGGGAGGTGAACTTCTTGGCGTTTCCCAAAAAGTTGGTGATGACTTGGGTGAGGCGCATACGGTCTATGTGTATGGTCACATCCTCGTCGGGAAATTCTTTGATGAATTCCACTGGAGGGAGAATAATTACCTGATGGGTCTGATAGACCGTTTCGGCGAAATGATGCGCGCTGCAATCCTCGCAATGAAAGGACATATTGCCGGATTCTATACGGGATAGTTCCAGCACATCATTGACCAGCTTCAACAAGAGTCTGGTATTGTTGTCTATGATGGAGGCAAACTCTTTTTTCTCTTCTTCCGAGATGTTTTTCTCGGTAGTGAGCAGGTTGGAGAATCCCACGATGGCATTAAGCGGAGTACGGATTTCATGGCTCATGTTGGCCAGGAAGGATTGTTTCAGTTCCGCCTGTTCCGCCAGTTTGCGGGCGCGTATCAGTTCTTCTTCCTTGTCTTTGATCTCCTGAATGTTTACCAGAAGTCCGGTGATGATAGGATTTTGTTCATTATTCTGCAACACGCTGTATCTGAATTCCCACCATTGGTAACCGGTGTCGTTGAATTGGCAACGGTATTGGGCTGTTCTTCGTTGCCGGTATAGTATGTTGGATACGTTTTTTCTGAACCGGGCTTGTTCGTCGGGGTGTACATAATGGGCTATTTCCTCTATTCCCAACAGGTTTTGGGAACGGTTGGTCAGTTCGCAGAAAGCTTGGTCGAGCACGGCGGTCTTTCCGTCGAAACACCACGCGTAGGTATTCCCTCCTTCCAGTGCAAGCGTTAATGCTTCGTGTTCGAACCTGAGGTTGCGCAAGGCTTCTTTTTTGCGTCCTTTTTCCAGTGTATAGATATAAATAAGGTAGGCTATCCCCAAAAGGAGTGTGAAGACCAGGAGGCTTTCAAGAATCAGGATGGGGGTTGCGTATTTTTCCCTCCACGGCCTGTACATGATGGTATATTCCGGTGGAATGCTTTCAAGGGGGATCTGGTATCTCTTCATGGCCTGCCAGTTGACCAGGTACTGTTTGGCGATTTGTTTTACCGCCGGGACGGGTATCTTTCCTTGCAGTCTTTCTTTGATGCCGGCGGTCATGTCGCTTAGCTGTGTTTCGATGGGGGCGAAATAACCTCCCAGCATGTATTCCTTTATCCCGAATCCTTCGTTGATGGTTTCGAATCCGGGATTGTCGAACAGGCTGCCGATGCGCAGGGTGGTATAGTCCCGTTTGGTATACAGGAACAGGGAGTATTGGAAGACTCCGCTGGACAGCCACATCAGGTCGCGGGCAGCTACGGAATCACTGGACAGGCGGACTACGACGGTGGAGTCCAATTGGTTGTATTCGTTCAGCTTTTCGTACAGGGATTCATATTCGGTATCATCTTTGTCACTGATGGGGATATTCAGCTTGTCGGGCCGGGCCTCTTGTCTTTTCCATTGGTGGAGGGTGATTTCCGATCCTTTGCATTGTTCGCTCAGGTCTTTCCAGATAAGGCGGTCAAGCACGGTCCGCCCGTTCAGGATGTGGATGCGGACTTTGCCCATGATGCGTTCTATCATCCGGCAGGTGGTGAGGTAATCGGGTTTGTCTATGTAGCCCGTAATGTTGGGATATTGTGCCAGCAACTCTTGGTTGGGATAATTCACCCCGCTGAATACGACGGGAACCTGCCTGACATACGGGTTTCCGCAAGCCATGACAGAGTAGGTTGCCTGATCATCGAGCACGGCAATCAAATCCCCTCCCCATGAGCGGATGGAATCTGCAAACTCGGAAATCCGTCGCTCTTCTTCTACGGATTCGTATTTCTCGCAATCCAGATAAAAGGTGCGCAGCTGGAAGTCTATTTGCTGGTCTTTCAGTCCTTTGACAAACAGTTTGTTTACAATGCCGGCACCGCTGTACCCTTCCTGGTAGGAATGGATAAGGGCTATTTTATATTTTTGTGCATAAAGCGGACTCCCTATAAGAAGGGCTGTCATAAAAATGAAAAAGGCCTTATGCTTCATGTCAAACGTGATTATTAAGTGAACCGGGGGACAAAGATAGGAATGTTTCTTTAATTCCGGCTATGATTTACAGGAAATTATTGGAAGAGAGAGGGAAATAACCATCCCGGTTGGTGGAAAACAGCAATTCCGGCTTCTTGAAAAACATGCTTCTTGCTTTTCAAGGAACCGGAATTGCCTGTGATAAAAAGGAATGGGCCAACCCGTCAGCGGGGGTTATTTGTGTTGCTCCGGAGACGGGGTACTTTGAGAGGCCGGTCCGGCGGCGTTTGTAGAGGCGCTTGAAGCGGAACTTTTAGCCGCGCCGGAAACCGGAGCCGCTGTCTGTGCCGTTGTGGCCTGTTCTTCCCAGTGGAACGGTTCGAACTGTGTATCCTTGTCTACCCATGACGGTTTGCGCGATGCATAGATTATGAACGGAGCAGCGACTACCACGACGCAGCCGATAATCAAAACGGCAAACCATACGGTGTTGCTGCCTACCGCAATCTGGCTGGGCGGAATGAAGCTGAGCACGAATGCCAGCAGCGAACCGCAGAAACCCAGACCGCCGATGAGCCACATCAGTCCGTTGCCTTTGCTGCCGATGCGGAACGGGCGCGGGGCCTTTTTCATATTGTAACGCAGATAGATGGCGCCGCTGAACATCAGCAGATACATGATGAGGTAAAGCAATACGGTGAGCTGTGACAGGATTTGGTAGAAACTCTGTACGGAAGGCATCACAACGAACAGCAGGCTGAGCAAGGTTACGGCAAGGCCTTGGATCAGTAGAATGTTTTTCTGTACGCCGTTGGCGTTGGTCTTCTGGAAGAAGGGAGGCAGATAACCTGCTTTGCCCACTGCGAAGATACCTTTGGACGGACCTGCCACCCAGGTCAACACGCCTGCCAGCACACCGAATGCCAAAGCCACGGCGATGATAGGCGACAACCACGAAGCATGGACATACTTGAAGTAATTATCAAAGCCTACCAGCAGACTCTGTGTCAGGTTGATGTCCTTTTCGGGAATGATGATCCCCAGTGCGAAGGTGCCGAGCACGAAGATGATCACGGTGATAGCCGCACCGATGAATACGGCTTTCGGATAGTTCTTGGCAGGATTTTCCATGTCTTTTACGTGGATACCGCCCATTTCCATACCGGCATAGAACAGGAAGATGCTGGAAGCCAGTACCAGGTTGTCGAAGTTGCTGAAGTCGGGGAAGAAGTTGCCGTCAAAGTTCATCTGGCTCTGTCCGCCGGAAGCAAGGTAAATCACCGCCAGCACCATCAGCAGGCCGGCAGGAATGATCGTACCTACCATACCGCCTACTTTGGCCACTTTGCCTACCCAGCCCATGCCTTTCAGCGAAATGAAGGTGGCCAGCCAGTAGATAATCAAGACCACCGCCAGTGAGTAATAGCGGTTGGATGCCAAGGCCATATCATGGGTGTCACTCATGCCGATAAATGCCAGTGCCACGGCTCCGAAAGTCAGGACGGTGGGATACCAGATGGTGCTTTCCACCCATTGCAGGAAGATGGCGAGGAAGCCGAATTTCTTTCCGTAGGCTTCACCCACCCATCGGAACACACCGCCTTGCTTGTCCTGGAACATGGCCGCCAGTTCCGCCGCTACCAACGAGGTAGGTATCAGGAAGACGATGGCCGCGAATAAATAATAAAATGCCGAACTCAGTCCGTATTCGGCTTCAGCAGGCAGCCCGCGCAGGGATACTACCGCAGTCACGTTCATAATAGCGAGGGTAAATACCCCTAGCTTGACTGATTTACTAATGTTTGCCATAAAGTTTAGGTTTTAAAAAATATATGTTTTTTGTTTACGGAGTTTATAACAACTCCCTGGAAATGATGTTTATCCGTTTAGGTTTATTAACCCGGAAGGTATCCGGAATGAAACAATCGCACCCGGAAGGGTGTTTCTAGAAAAAACAATATAATCAGTATAGTTTATGAAAACAGCTTTCTCCTCATTCATCTATTCCCGCAGGGGGATTTACGGGATCTTGCATATACTCATCCTGTTGATGTCCCTTTTTCTGGTTATCAGTATCTCGATAGATACTTTTCATAACATCCCTTTCCTGAATCAAGGTTCTTATCTGAAGATTCAGTTCTGGATATGCATGTTTTTCCTGTTCGATTTCCTGCTGGAGTTTTTCCTCTCGAAAGAAAAAGGAAGATACTTCACCAGCCATTTTATTTTCCTGCTGGTATCTATACCTTATTTAAATATCATTGATTTCTATCACATCACTTTCTCGCCCGAAATCAGTTATTTCCTGCGCTTTATCCCTTTGCTGAGGGGAGGGTATGCGCTGGCCATCGTGGTGGGCTGGCTGTCGGGCAGCAAGGCGTCCGGACTGTTTACCTCGTACATCACCATGCTGATGGCCACCGTGTATTTTGCCAGCCTTATTTTCTTTGTGCTGGAACATAAGGTGAACCCTATGGTGACGGACTACTGGAGTGCGCTGTGGTGGGCGTTTATGGATGTCACTACCGTAGGGAGCAATATTTATGCCGTCACTCCTACGGGGAAAATACTGTCGGTGGTGCTGGCCGCCCTGGGAATGATGATGTTCCCCATTTTCACGGTATACGTCACCAGTCTGGTGCAGCAGGCCAACAAGCGGAAGGAGGAATATTATCAATCGCAACAATCGGAGCCGGCGGATACTAAATAATAGCTTGAACTTCGTCAAAAATAAGAAAAAAGTCTTATCTTCGTAGCCAATAACAAATTGCTAACCTAAATAAACAACAAGATGAAATTATTGGCTCTGTGTGCGGCGGGGATAGGCTTGATGCTGTGTGCCTCGTGTACAAACAACAAACATTTGATCAGTGATGAGGCTGAACGTGCCGCTGTTCAGCAGGATTTTGAGGCACGGCGTGATACGCTGGCCCAAGGTGACCTCTTCCAGGTATTCGAACAACCCATGAGCGATGAGCAGAAGGAGGCGATGACTTTCCTTTACGCCTATATGCCTTTGGCGGATATAGCGGATCATCCCGGTGAATTCTATCTGGAAAACGTGGATTACGCTTTCAAGGCGCGTGAGGAGATGCCGTGGGGAAAAGTGGTTCCCGAACGCGAGTTCCGCCACTTTGTATTGCCCATCCGCGTAAACAACGAGAATCTGGACGACAGCCGTAAGGTATTCTACGAGGAACTGAAGGACAGAGTGAAAAACCTTTCTTTATATGATGCCGTGCTGGAAGTGAACCACTGGTGTCATGAGAAGGTGATTTATACTCCCTCTGATGCCCGTACCAGTAGTCCGCTGGCTTCCGTAAAGACAGCCTACGGACGTTGCGGCGAGGAATCTACGTTCACGGTAGCCGCCTTGCGTTCGGTAGGCATCCCTGCCCGCCAGGTATATACGCCGCGTTGGGCACATACCGATGATAATCATGCCTGGGTGGAAGCCTGGGTGGATGGCAAATGGTACTTCCTGGGTGCTTGCGAACCCGAACCGGTACTGAATCTGGGTTGGTTCAACGCTCCCGCTTCACGGGGTATGCTGATGCACACCAAGGTGTTCGGACGTTATAACGGACCGGAAGAAGTGATGTACCGCACTCCCCGGTATACGGAAATCAATGTGATTGACAATTATGCCCCTACGGCAAAAGCCGATGTGACCATCGTGGATGCGGATGGCAAACCGGTGGCTGATGCCAAAGTGGAATTCAAGGTGTATAACTATGCCGAATTTTATACCGTAGCTTCCAAACAGACGGATGCGGACGGCAAGACGTTCCTGACAGCCGGAAAAGGGGATATGCTGGTATGGGCTTCCAAAGATGGAAAATTCGGTTACTCCAAACTGTCTTTCGGAAAAGACAATGCCTTGACCGTGAAACTGGACAAGACGGCCGGCGAGGCTTATACACTGGATATGGATATCATTCCTCCGGTGGAAGGCGCCAATATGCCCGAAGTGACTCCCGAACAACGTGCGGAGAACAATCGCCGCATGGCCTTGGAGGACTCTATCCGCAATGCCTACGTGGCTACGTTCATGACGGATGAATCGGCCCGTCATTTCGCTAAAGAGTATCAGTTGGATGAGGATGTTGTTGCCAAATTGCTGGTGGCATCACGTGGTAACCACGAAACCATCCGTGACTTTATGGCCCGTCTCCGTTCGGACAAGTCAAAGAAGGGCGGCATTGACCTGCTTCAGCAGATTTCCGCCAAAGACCTTCGCGATGTAAGTTCCGAAGTGTTGATAGACCATATGATGAATTCACATCTGTGCGCCAATGCCGATTATTTCCGCAGATTTGTGCGTAATCCGCGTGTGAGCAACGAAATGATTACTCCGTACAAAGGATTCTTTGAGAAAGCAGTGCCCGAACAGGAGCGTGAGGCTTACCTTGCCGATCCGATGAAGCTGGTTGCATGGGTTGCCGAAAATATCCGTGTGGACAAGGATTGCAATCTGGGCGGTTCTCCGATTACTCCGGAAGGGGTGTGGAAGGCCCGTACAGCCGATGCGCACAGCCGTGATATCTTCTTTGTTTCCATGGCACGCAGCATGGGTATTCCTGCACGTATAGACGAAGTGACCGGAAAAGTGCAGTTGATGGGTGATGAAGGTGCTGTTGATGTGAACTTTGAGGCGATGGAACAGGCCAGTGCGCCTACCGGCAAGTTTATTGCCAGATATACGCCGATCAAGTCTTTGGCCGACCCGAAGTATTATTCTCATTTCTCTATTTCCAGACTGACTCCTGCCGGAACCTTGAAATTGCTGAATTATGATGAAGGCGATATTGATATGGGTGGCGGCGCTACTTGGGCTAATCTGTTGAAGAACGGAACGGCACTGGATGCCGGCAATTATGTGATGGTGACCGGTACTCGTCTGGCCAACGGCGGCGTATTGTCCCAGCTGACTTTCTTTACCATCAAGCCGGGGGAAACGACTACGGTGGACTTGGTGATGCGTGAAAGTAAGGATGATATTCAGGTAATCGGTAATTTCAACTCGGAATCTACTTATAAACCGATAGATAGCGATGAACTGAAGTCTATTCTTGCCACTACAGGACGTGGTTACTACATTGTAGCCGTACTGGGTGCCGGACAAGAACCTACGAACCATGCCTTGCGTGATATTGCGGCATTGGGTAAGGAGTTTGATGAATGGGGCAGAGGAATCGTGCTGTTGTTCCCCAACGAGGAGCAGTACAAGAAGTTCCGCCCGCAGGAATTCCCCGGATTACCGGCTACCATTACTTACGGTATTGATGTGGACGGTTCCATCCAGAAACAGATTGCAGAAGGCATGAAGTTGTCTAACAAGACTATCCTGCCTATGTTTATCATTGGGGATACCTTTAACCGGGTGGTATTCGTGTCACAAGGATATACCATCGGACTGGGTGAGCAGCTGATGAAGGTGATACATAAGCTGTAGGATTCAGTATAAACAAAAAGTAACGCGGATATTCAAGTTTGCAAACTGAATATCCGCGTTAAATATATTGATAGCGTTTATGCTTACCTGTTGTTTACTTGTCATCATCCAAGTCATCGTCCTCATCGTCCCAGTCATCCTCTTTCTTTGATTTCTTGGGGTTGAGGCTTTTGTTTTTCTTTTCCAGTGCTTTGTCGTTTTCGTCTTTCAATGCCAGTTCGGACAAGGCGGCTTTTACTTTGTCAGGATTGGTAACGTCTTTCAGATACTCTTCTATCTTTACAGTACCTCCCATGGATACTTTTGAGTTACGATAAATCATGCCGCTGTCTACGCTGCTCCGTCCGGAGAAATGAAATTCCGAAGTTCCGGTTTCTTCGGCAATCTTACGGATATTACCGGCATTCACACCGCATCCCGGCATGATGATGATCCGTCCGTCGGCCTGTTCCACCAATTCTTTCAGAAGAGGGATTCCCTTTTCGGCGGTAGCTTCCTGTCCGGAAGTAAGAACCCGGTCTATACCCAGTCCGATAATCTGTTCCAAGGCCTCTTTGGGATTGCTGCACATATCAAAAGCACGGTGGAAGGTGACACTCATCTCGCCTACCGCATTCATCAGTTTCTGCATCAGAGGCACATCGACATAGCCTTCTGCGGTAAGACAGCCGAATACCACACCGTCCGCACCCAGCTGGCGTGCCACTTTAATATCATGCAGCATGATTTCTTGTTCAATAGGAGAATATAGGAAATCTCCGCCACGGGGACGGATAATGACATGCAGTTTTGTTTGGTTCAATAATTGGCGTGCCATACGGATTTCGCCAAAAGACGGGGTTGTTCCGCCTTCCGGAATACCTGCACATAGTTCTACACGATAAGCACCGGCTTGTTGTGCCTTCACAGCACTTTCCACGGAGTTGGCGCAAATCTCGATTTTTGATTTGTTACTCATAAAGTTATTTAATAGTTAATTCAATTCCATAATCAACGTCATCGGGCGCTTTGGGCTGTTCCAGCATTTCTCTTTCAAATATTCCGCCAAGGGAACTCCAATGGTTTCTCTGCGTGAGTTCGTCATTGGTCCGGTTCTTTACGGATGACTTTGTTCTTCATAATATGATGAATTTGTCAGTGCAAAGATAGGCATAATGTAAGAGTGTGAGAAATTTTAGCGGGAAAAATTTTTAATTAAAAAGCCGGTACTCCTCTCGGAGTGAGAGAAATACCGGTTTTCCTATGGGAACGAAATGGATTATTGCACGTGGATGCGATGGCCATTGAATACGTTCATGTCCAGTTTGTTCATAATATGCTTGATGGCAAGCTGTGCTTTCACGGAGTTGCCGGCGTCATCCAGAGGAGGCGCGAAGGCTGCAATGCCCATGACACCCGGCATTACGCCCATGACACCGCCTCCTACGCCTGTCTTGGCAGGAATTCCCGAAGTGTAAAGCCAGTCGCCTGTGTGCTGATAGAAACCTACGGTAGCTATCATGGAGGTGATTTTCGGGGAGAGGGCTTTGTCGAACACTTGCTTGTTGGTGTTCGGGTTCAATCCTTCGTTGGCGATGGTGGCTCCACAGATGGACAACTGTTCTGCAGTGATGCCCATGGAACACTGGCGGGTGTAGAGGTCGAGCGACATATCGGGGTCATCGTAGATACGGTTATAATTTTTCAATAGCCAGGCGATGGAACGGTTGTTGAAATTTGTCGCCGACTCTGACCGGTACAGTTCGTCGATCAGTTGCGGGGTACTTCCGCATAGTTCGGTCATATTGTCTACGATGGCTTTCCACTTGGCATCGCTGTTTCCTACGGGTTGCACCATACTGTTGGCCGAGATGGCGCCGGCGTTTACCAATGGGGTGGACGGATGGTCGTTTTCCAACAAGATGGCCATGATGGAGTTGAACGGCAGTCCGGTAGCATCGGCGCCAATCATTTCGAGCACCTTGGGAGCACCGTATTGGCGGAGTACCAGGATGGCGGTCAGCACCTTGGAAACGGACTCGATACCGAAACGGTACTGAGAGTCACCCAGTTGGATGATTTCTCCGTTCATCAGACAGATACTGATCCCGAACAGTTTGGGATCAATATTTGCCAGATAAGGGATGTAGTCGGCGTTCTTACCGTCTGTATTGTCCTTGTACAGATTGTAAGCCTCCTGGGCAACATCCTTTATTTGCTGGATAGTTATAGTTCTTTCCATAAATTAATTTGATTGAAGTAACCATCTACCTTAACGGCGGATGGTTGCATTATTGTTATCTATGCTTATTTTTTAGCGGCGTTGCTATGGGCATTGTGAGTGAACACAGTACCTTTTACAGCGATATTCTTGTCTTGGGCGATGCGGGTAGGAGTGGGATATTCCAGTTTCTCGAACTCGCAGATGGCATTCTTGATGTCGTTCAACAACATATCCGCCATGTCACGGCTGAATCCCTGACGTACCACAACACGCATAACTACGTAATTCTGGATATTTTCCGGCAAGGTGTAGGCAGGAACCATCCAGCCGCTTTGCTGCAATTTAGCCTGCAAATCGTACAGAGTCCATTTGGCATTCTTTGCATATTCGGGTTTCATGTACCAGATGAACAAAGGATTTACTACGTCATCGCTGTAATTTACGAACGGAGCCATCTTGGCTATTTCGCTGTGGATGTACTTGGTGATTTCCATGGAATTGTATTGGATGGCTTTGTATCCTTGGAATCCCAGACGGATAAATTGGTAGTACTGTCCCAGAATCTGTGCGGCGGGACGGCTGAAGTTCAAACCAACCTGTGTGATGTTCGCACCCAGATAATTGACACTGAACGACATGGCATCCGGAAGGTATTTCTTGTCTTTCCATACTACCCATCCCAGTCCCGGGTAAACCAGTCCGAACTTGTGGCCGGAAGTGCTGATGGAGAGAACCCATTTCAAGCGGAAGTCCCATTTTGTGTCGGGATTGAGGAACGGCAGGATGAAACCGCCGGTTGCAGCATCTACATGGATAGGAATATCATAGCCGGTTTTGGCGTTGTAGGCATCCAGTGCTTTGTCCAACGCTTCCACGTCATCGTTCAAACCTGTCCATGTCACACCTTGGATGGGAACGATGCAGATGGTGTTCTCGTCACACATCTTCAGTGCTTCTTCGGGGTCCAGAGTGGTTTTGTCCAAGGTGAGAGGTACTTGGCGCATTTCAATTTGCCAAAGTTGGGCGAACTTTTCCCAAACAACCTGAAAACCGCTTGAAATGACAAAGTTAGGCTTGTCAGTCGGTTTCCCCTGAGCTTTACGTCTGTCTTTCCAGCGTAACCAGGCGGCTACTCCTCCCAGCATACAAGCCTCGCTGGAGCCGATAGCCAGTGCTCCGGTTTTCCATTTTGCCTGTTCGGGCGAATTCCACAAATTAGCCATGATATTGATACATTTGGCATTCATCACTGCGATACGGGGATATTCTGTTTCATCAATGTAGTTGATGCTGATGGCTTCGTTCATCAGTTTGGTGGCATAGTCGTCCATGTAGGTGGTAACGAAAGTGGCCAGGTTAAGGCGTGGCTGGGTTTGGGCGAATGTTTCGTCTTTTACCATTTGATAAGCAATCTGTGGGGTGGTAGGTTCCATAGGGATGGTATCTACCGGGGCAGGCTGTAGCATTTCGTTTGAACCAAACACGGCTGTCTTTGCGTCACCGTCTCTCAAATCACAATTACATTCTTTCATTTTACTTAAAGTTTAGATTAGTAATACAATGGAAAACATGGGAGTTTCCCGCGTTTTTCTCCCTCAACAGGAGGTTTGGAGAAAAGTTTCTTGATTTTATGTTTTTTAATTTATGGGGGATAATGTGTCATGCGGAACATAGCGCAGCCAATTGGCATAGTAGCATATGGGCACATGATTGCATTGACCAATTATAAACCGGCTTTGAACCAATTCTTTTACACTTTGTTTCTATCACAATCTAAACCGATTTCATTATGAAAGTACAAACAGGGCAGGGGACCATTCCCCTCATTACGTTAGTAGGTATATTTTCCATCTCGGCACTCAATGCATTGCCGGGACTGGCGGTGTCGCCCATTTTGGGAGATTTGAATAAAATATTTCCCTCTGCTACAGATCTGGAGATCCAGATGTTGTCTTCGTTGCCGTCACTTCTTATCATACCCTTTATCTTGTTATCAGGTAAATTGACAGAGAAAGTGAACAACCTTTTGTTGTTGCAGATAGGGCTGGCTCTTTTCGGGGCGAGTGGTATTCTTTATCTGCTTTCTGATAAAATGTGGCAGTTGATAGCCGTCAGCGCCATGTTGGGGATGGGGTCGGGATTGATTGTTCCGCTTTCTACCGGATTGATATCCCGTTATTTTGTGGGAAGTTACCGTACAAAGCAATTTGGTTACAGTTCTGCCATCACCAATATCACGCTGGTGCTTGCCACTACGCTGACAGGATATCTGGCAGAAGTGAACTGGCATTTGCCGTTTTTGGTCTATCTGTTTCCTTTTGTATCCGTTTTCCTTACTCGTTATCTGAAAAAAGATCTCTCCAATTATCATTCCTCTGATGATATTCCAGCCGATACTGTCAGGGAAATGGGTAAGCGGGGAATTAATGTCAAGGCTTTGGTCAGGCTGATGGCTTTTTACGGATTGGCTACTTATCTGGTGATTATTATTAGTTTCAATCTGCCTTTCCTGATGGAAGAATATGGGCTGTCCAGTGGTAGGGCAGGCATCTTGATATCTTTGTTTTTTCTCGCTATTATGGCACCGGGTTTTGTCCTGAATAAGATAGTGCAGGTCTTGGGCCGCCGTATCTATATGGTTTGTTTGTTGATGATAGCCTGCGGAATGGGGATTATTCTGCTTAGTCGTTCCGAAATACTGATTGCTTTGGGATGTATTCTGAACGGGCTTTCATACGGTATTATCCAACCGTTGATTTATGATAAGACTTCTGATGTGGCGGTTCCTCACAAAGTGACGTTGGCACTTGCTTTTGTCATGGCGATGAATTATGTGGCCATACTGCTTTGTCCGTTTATTGTGGATGCTTTTCAGAATCTGTTCCATTCTCATTCGCAAACCTTTGCCTTCTGGCTTAATCTGATGGTAGCCTTGATGGGGATGTTTATTGTGATGAAGCAGGAAAAACTGAGTTTATAAGAAAAATACCCACGTAATAACATAACAATGAAGTATGAATAGACAAGTTGAAGCAAACCTTAGCATGGTTGTCTCCAAAGCGTTGGGAGGCCTTAATATGAACGCACTGAAGTATCTTTTACCTTTGTGGATAGCTCCTGTGACAGGGGTTACTTTCCGATTGGTATTTGGGGCCGCCGCTTTTTGGCTTATTGATATATTTTGCAAGCCCGAAAACTCCACTATCCGTCAGAAATGGCAGCTCTTTATTTTAGGGGCTTTAGGTATTTATGGATATATGTTTTTTTATTTGTTGGGTATCAGTAAGACTACTCCGGTTTCCAGTTCTATTTTTGTCAGTTTGGAGCCTATATGGGTATTCATTATCTCTGTATTGTTTTATAAGGAAAAAGTAACCTGGATGAAAGTGCTTGGCATTGGAATGGGATTGGGAGGAGCTGTTCTATGCATATTCACACAACCTAGTGACGATCTTGCCTCCAATGCTCCGTTAGGTAATTTGATGTGTTTGGCCAGTTCATTGGTTTATGCCGTCTATCTTGTTTTCAGTAACCGTCTGTTAAAAGGAGTGGGAGATATGACGATGTTAAAATATACTTTTTTAGGGGCGGCTGTTATGGCTGTTGTTGTCAATACGATTTATGGTTTTGATGCTCCTATACTGAAAATGTCACTTTTCTCTACGCCTATGTTGGTCTTGCTTTTTGTTTTGGTATTTCCTACCACCATTAGTTATTTATTACTTCCTCTCGGGCTGAAATATCTGAAAACGACATTAGTAGCCATTTACGGGTATTTAATATTGATTGTTGCTACGGTGACTTCTTTTGTTTTGGGGCAGGATCGCTTCTCATGGACACAGTTGGCGGCGATTGTTCTTATTTGTGCCAGTGTTTATCTGGTGGAAGTAGCCGAGAGCAATAAACAGATTACGTCGAAATTAAAATAAGACAGCAGATAAGGAGTGTCAAAATGAAAACGATAGTGCTGCCGGGGCTTTTACATACTTCCTTGAGTGTGAACTTTGTCGACAAGTGAAAAGGAGAACAAAGAGAAAAGAATACAATTTTACGTTGTATGTGAGTGTAAGGAATCAATTTTATTTGTAGCTTTGCACCCAATTTAAAAACAAGAGTGTTATACCTATGCTACAATTAGATGCAATATACAAAGCGGCTCATGTCCTGAAAGAGGTTGTCCGTCGCACTGATTTGATTTATGCTCCTCAGATAAATCCTGAGAGTACAGTTTATCTGAAGCCCGAAAACCTGCAACTCACAGGATCGTTTAAAGTGCGTGGTGCTTATTACAAGATTTCCCAATTGTCCGATGAAGAAAAGGCGAGAGGCGTGATAGCCTGTTCTGCCGGTAATCATGCGCAAGGGGTGGCATTGGCTGCCACTAAGTGCGGTATCAAGTCGTTGATTTGTCTTCCGGAAGGAGCGCCTATATCTAAAGTTGAGGCTACGAAGCATTATGGGGCGGAAGTTTGTTTGGTTCCGGGAGTCTATGATGATGCTTATCAGAAAGCCCTGCAATTGCGTGATGAAAAGGGATATACTTTTGTTCATCCCTTTGATGACGAGAACGTGATAGCCGGACAAGGTACTATCGGTTTGGAATTATTGGAGGAAATGCCGGATGTGGAGGTAGTCATTGTTCCCATTGGTGGGGGAGGACTGATTTCGGGAGTGGCTTATGCGTTGAAGGCTTTGAAACCATCTGTCAAGGTATATGGCGTACAGGCGTTGGGTGCGGCCAGTATGGCAAATTCTATTCTTCATTCGCGTATTGAGCGTCTTCACTCTGTTTCCACTTTTGCCGATGGAATCGCGGTGAAAGAGCCGGGAACAAATACTTTTGACTTGGTAAATCAGTATGTGGACGGAGTTGTAACTGTGACTGAGGACGAGATTGCCGCAGCTATTCTGGCATTGATAGAACGCCAGCGGATTGTTGCAGAGGGGGCGGGAGCTGTGTCTGTTGCTGCAGCCATGTTCAATAAAGTACCGGTAAAGGGTAAGAAAACTGTCTGCCTGGTGTCCGGAGGCAATATTGATGTGACGATATTGAGCCGTGTCATCAGTCGCGGTATGGCGAAGTCGGGACGTACCTATGCAGTAACTTTGGACTTGATAGACAAGCCGGGGCAGCTGTTGGGAGTCAGCAAAATTGTCGCAGAGCAGGGAGGAAATGTAATTTCTGTACATCATGAGCGAAATAGTGAGAGTGCAGATGTCACCGGATGTGCCCTTCGTGTCGTTATGGAAACCAGAAACGAGGAACATATAGCATCCATTCGTCAAAAACTGTTGGATGCAGGCTATGTGATAATGAAATAAATTATATACCTTACAAGTAGAAAGGAGGAAAATTAAATATTTCTTCCTTTTCTTGCTTCTAATTTTAATTTCTCCACACAAAAAATCGATTTTTATAGTGAAAATATCATTTTATACTTCTTAGAATCCAATTAAAGTCGTACATTTGTCGCAGTTTTGTAATGTAGAGTTTGCAAAAATGACCGATATAATCAAACATCGTGGTATTGTGGAAAACATTGAAGGTTCTCACGTGCGGGTGAGAATCGTACAAACTTCTGCCTGTTCGGCTTGTAGTGTGAAAGGGCATTGCAATGCATCTGAAAGTAAAGAGAAACTGATTGATGTTTTTGACATGAAGGCATCTTCTTACCGCATAGGTGAGGAGGTGATGATTTATGGTACTACTTCCATGGGGATGCAAGCCGTATTGCTGGCTTTTGGTATCCCTTTCTTGGTATTGCTGATTACTTTATTTATTTCCATGCGTCTTACGGGGGGGGATGAGTTAAGGTCGGCGCTTGTTGCTTTGTCAGCCTTGCTCCCGTATTACCTTATTATATATGTATGCAGGAATAAGTTGAGCAAGAAGTTTTCATTTACGCTTGAACCAATAAAAAATAATTAATAAATAACTAACTAAAATTTATGGATTTAATTCTGGTTGCAGTAATTTCGTTGGGAGCGATTGGCTTGATTGCCGCGGTAATCTTGTATGCCGCTTCTAAGAAGTTTGCTGTGTATGAAGATCCGCGGATTGCCAAGGTGAGCGAAGTGCTTCCTCAGGCGAATTGCGGCGGATGTGGTTATCCCGGTTGCTCTGGTTTTGCCGGTGCCTGCGTGAAGGCTGCCGATGCCGGTTCGCTGGAGGGTAAGTTATGTCCGGTTGGTGGTGCTCCGGTAATGGAGAAAGTAGCTGCCATTTTGGGATTGGAAGCCGTTGCTGCTGAACCGAAAGTTGCGGTGGTAAGATGTAACGGTAGTTGTGAAAATCGCCCTCGTACTGCTCTGTACGACGGAGCTAAATCGTGTGCCATCGCTCATGCCACTTCAGGTGGTGAGACGGGTTGTACATTCGGTTGTCTGGGTTGTGGTGATTGTGTGGAAGCGTGTCAGTTTGATGCTATTCACATGAATCCTGAAACCGGTCTTCCGGAAGTGGACGAAGAAAAATGTACAGCTTGTGGGGCTTGCAGCAAAGCTTGTCCGCGTAAGATCATTGAAATTCGTCCGAAAGGAAAGAACAACCGCCGCGTAGTGGTGATGTGTGTGAACAAGGATAAGGGAGCTGTTGCCAACAAAGCTTGCAAGGCTAGTTGTATTGGTTGTGGAAAGTGTGTGAAAGTGTGTCCGTTCGAAGCCATTACGTTGGAAAATAATTTGGCATACATTGATCCGGCTAAGTGTAAGTCTTGCCGTAAATGCGAATCGGAATGTCCGAAAGGGGCTATCCAAGCTATCAATTTCCCGCCACGTAAACCGAAAGTAGAAGTGCCGGCTGGTGAGGCTGCTGCAAAACCTGCTGTAAAAGTAGAGGCTTCAAAGGTGGAAACTCCGAAAGCGGAAGCGGTGAAAGCTGAGGCTCCGAAAACGGAAGCATAATCAAAATTCAAAGTAAGTAAAAATTAAAAAGATATAACAGTGAAGACATTTAGAATTGGTGGAGTACATCCAGCAGAAAATAAATTGTCAGCAGGCAAAGCCATTGAAACACTTGCACTTCCTAAGCAAGCGGTATTTCCTTTGTCACAGCATATCGGTGCTCCTGCTACTGCCATCGTGAAAAAAGGCGATGTGGTGAAGGTAGGTACGAAGATTGCTGAGGCGGGTGGCTTTGTTTCAGCAGCCATCTTCTCGTCTGTATCCGGTAAAGTGAACAAGGTAGACGCCGTAATCGATGCTAGCGGTTACCGCAAGCCGGCTATCTTTATCGATGTGGATGGTGACGAATGGGAAGAATCAATAGACCGCAGTTCGACATTGGTGAAAGAGTGTGCTCTCACACCCGAAGAAATCGTTGCTAAAGTGAAAAATGCAGGTGTAGTAGGTATGGGCGGTGCTTGTTTCCCTACTCATGTGAAACTTTCTCCTCCTCCGGGCTGCAAGGCGGAATGTGTAATTATCAATGCTGTAGAGTGTGAGCCTTACCTCACTGCCGATCATCGTTTGATGTTGGAGAAGGCAGACGAAGTACTGGTGGGTGTAAGCATCCTGATGAAAGCTGCAAAAGTGACCAAGGGATATATCGGTATTGAAAATAATAAACCGGATGCTATTAAGTTGATGACTGAAAAGGCTGCTCAGTATCCCGGTATAGAGGTAGTTCCTTTGCAGGTGAAATATCCGCAAGGTGGTGAGAAACAGTTGATAGATGCTGTGATCGGTCGCCAGGTTCCTGCTCCTCCCGCTATTCCTATCAATGTGGGTGCGGTAGTTCAGAATGTAGGTACTGCATTTGCCGTTTATGAAGCCGTTCAGAAAAACAAACCTTTGTTTGAACGTATCGTGACTGTTACGGGTAAGTCTGTCAAGAACCCCTCCAACTTCCTCACCCGTATGGGTACCCCGATGAGCCAGCTGATTGATGCGGCTGGCGGTTTGCCCGAAGATACGGGAAAAGTGATTGGTGGCGGTCCGATGATGGGTAAAGCACTGGTTAATACGGAAGTTCCCATTTGTAAAGGTAGTTCGGGTGTGCTGATTATGAATGATAAGGAAGCTGCCCGTGCGGAAGCTCAGCCCTGTATCCGCTGTGCCAAGTGCGTCAGTGTGTGTCCTATGGGATTGGAGCCTTTCTTGTTGGCGACACTTTCAGCTCATAAGGACTGGGAGAGAGTAGAAAAAGAAGATGTAATGTCGTGCATCGAGTGCGGTTCGTGTCAGTTTACATGTCCGTCTCATCGTTATTTGCTGGACTATATCCGTTTGGGTAAGGGCACAGTAGGCGGTATCATCCGTGCACGTAATGCTAAAAAATAATTCGACAAAATAGTATGGCTAATAAATTAATAGTATCATTATCGCCTCACGTTCATAGCGGTGACAGCATACAGAAGAATATGTATGGTGTACTCATTGCGTTGATACCTGCGTTGCTGGTGTCATTTTATATGTTCGGACTGGGCGCCGTGGTGGTGACCTTGACCTCGGTTGCCGCCTGTGTATTCTTCGAATGGGCGATTACCAAGTTTATTTTGAAGAGAGAACGCTCTACCATCTGTGATGGTTCGGCTATTATAACCGGTGTGTTGCTGGCATTCAATCTGCCTTCCAACTTGCCGCTTTGGATTATTATCATCGGTGCGTTGGTGGCAATCGGTGTGGGCAAGATGACTTTCGGCGGATTGGGTTGTAATCCTTTCAATCCCGCGCTGGTAGGTCGTATCTTCCTGCTGATTTCTTTTCCTGTGCAGATGACTTCATGGCCGTTGGTTCAACAATGGGGAAGTTATACCGATGCTGAAACCGGTGCTACTCCGCTGGCATTGATGAAAATGGCTGTAAAGGGTGATGCAAATGCTTTAGGTCAGTTGCCCGATACATTAAGTCTGTTTCTGGGTAATAACCCGGGTTCACTAGGTGAGGTGAGTGCATTGGCTTTATTGCTTGGTCTGGGATATATGCTATGGAAAAAGATTATTTCCTGGCATATTCCTGTATCTATTCTGGTGACAGTATTTGTATTTGCCGGGCTGATGCATTTGGTTGATCCGGTTGCTTACGCATCTCCGTTGGCTCACTTGTTTACAGGTGGTTTGATGTTGGGAGCTATTTTCATGGCAACCGACTATGTTACTTCGCCTATGACTCATAAAGGTATGATTATTTACGGTGTGGCTATCGGTTTCCTGACGGTGGTTATCCGTTTGTTCGGTGCATATCCCGAAGGTATGTCTTTCGCTATATTCATTATGAACGCATTCACTCCGTTAATCAATACTTATTGTAAACCTAAAAGATTCGGGGAGGTCGTGAAGAAATGAAAAAACTAGAATCATCTTTGAAAAACATGGTTATCGTGCTGACAGGCGTAACCGTGGTAGCCGGAGCATTGCTGGGTTATGTGAATGAGTTGACAAAGGAACCCATTGCACAGGCTAATGCCAAGGCTTTGAGTGATGCCATTGCTATCGTAGTTCCGGGATTTGACAATAATCCTGCCGAAGCTCCTGAAACCATAGAATTGGAAGGCGTTACTTATAAGATATATAAAGCAACCAAAGGAGGAGAATTTATTGGTGCAGCCGTAGAGTCTTCTGCAAATGGTTTTGGTGGTGCGTTGAATGTATTGGTAGGTTTCGATAAAGAGGGTAATATTATAGACTATTCTTTGTTGAGTCATGCAGAAACTCCGGGACTGGGATCAAAGGCAGCCGATTGGTTTAAGAAAGGCGGCAAAGGCGATATTACTGGTATGAATCCGGGACAGAAAGCATTGGTTGTAAATAAAGATGGCGGTCAGATAGATGCAATCACTGCTTCTACTATCACGACACGTGCTTTTCTGAAAGCTGTGAATAATGCTTATGCGGCATATAGTGGCCAAAATGTGGATGGTTCCAGCGGTGCGACACAGCAGGTGTCTGAAACTGCTGCCGATGACCCCAAAGCAGCTAAGGCACAATGTGAGGGAACTCAGGATTGTTGCGGACAAGCCTGTGACTCTGCTGCCTGCAAAGCTGCTTGTGGTGGTAAATGTGATCCTGCTAACTGCGACAAGGCGGACTGTAAAAAAGCAGAATGCCCAAAGCAAGATTGTAAAAACAAAAAATAAGGAAGGAGCAGACTATGAATAATTTTAAAGTATTGATGAACGGGATTGTCAAAGAGAATCCTACGTTTGTACTCCTTTTGGGTATGTGTCCTACATTGGGAACCACTTCTTCTGCCATCAATGGTATGGGTATGGGACTGGCAACCATGTTTGTGTTGATTTGTTCGAATGTGGTAATTTCATCTATCAAGAATCTGATTCCTGATATGGTGCGTATTCCTGCATTCATTGTGGTTATTGCATCATTTGTAACCTTGTTGCAGATGATTATGCAGGCATATGTGCCGGCGCTGTATGCTACTTTGGGATTGTTTATTCCGTTGATTGTGGTAAACTGTATCTTGCTGGGACGCGCCGAAGCGTTTGCCGCAAAGAACGGTCCTGTTCCTTCATTCTTTGACGGATTGGGTATGGGACTAGGATTTACACTTGCATTGACCATCCTTGGTGGTGTACGTGAGTTCCTTGGTACAGGTAAATTGTTTGATATCGCTATTATGCCGGAGCAATACGGAATGTTGATTTTCGTTCTCGCACCGGGAGCCTTCATTGCATTGGGTTACCTCATTGCGATTGTGAATAAACTGAAGAAAGCATAACCCGTAAAAAGTAAGAAAATGGAATATATATTGATATTTATCACCGCTATATTTGTGAACAACATTGTGTTGTCACAATTCTTGGGTATTTGTCCATTCCTCGGTGTATCCAAGAAAGTTGAGACAGCTACGGGTATGGGAGCGGCTGTTGCATTCGTGCTTACCATCGCTACCATTGTTACCTATCTTATCCAGAAATTCGTGCTCGATGCTTTCGGGTTGGAATATTTGCAGACCATTGCATTTATCCTTGTCATTGCAGCATTGGTACAGATGGTGGAAATCATTTTGAAGAAGGTATCTCCCGCCCTTTATCAGGCATTAGGAGTCTTTCTTCCGTTGATTACTACTAACTGCTGTATTCTGGGTGTGGCTATTTTGGTAATCCAGAAAGACTTTGATTTGTTGACGGGGGTGGTTTATGCCTTCTCTACAGCTCTTGGTTTTGCTTTGGCTATGGTGTTGTTTGCAGGTATCCGTGAACAATTAAGTTTGGTGAATATACCTAAAGGAATGCAGGGAATGGCTATCGCATTGGTTACTGCCGGTCTGCTGGCAATGGCATTCATGGGATTTTCAGGTGTAGACAAAGGCTTGGGTGTTTTGTTTGGAATAGAATAAATTCACTTCATCGTTAAAATAAACCGATTCAGAAGTCCGGAGCACAGCTTCGGACTTTTTTATTAGAAAGAAATCCATTGTTCTTGTCCGTAAATTCAATTTTTATGCTTATTTTTGCATTAGAATTAATAGAGAGATTAAATGGCTATGACCTTGATTGTACTCGCGGCCACTATGGGGAATAAATATGGTGGATTGAAACAGCTGGAGGGAATAGGTCCTAATGGCGAAACAATATTAGATTTTTCCATATATGATGCCGTAAGAGTCGGATTTAATAAGATCGTATTTGTCATAAGCAGACATTTTGAACAAGAATTCAAGAAACTGGTATCAGGCAAATACGAACATGTGGTAGAAGTGGAGTATGTTTATCAGGATGTGGAAACGATTCCTGAAGAAAAGCGTAATCCGAAGCGCAAAGCACTGTACGGTTCGGTAAGAGCTGTTCTGATGGGAGAAGAGTTGATTGACTCTCCATTCGGTGTGATAAATGCCGTGAACTTTTACCAAAGAGAAAGTTTTGAATTGTTATATAATAATCTGGTGATGTTGGGAGAAGCTGACTACCATAGTTTCAATATTTGCTACAGGCTGAGAAATGTATTGGCGGAAAGCGGAGGGGTTACCCGTGGTATTTGTGAAGTGGACGAAAAAGGATATCTGTTGTCCGTTACAGACCGTGTAGGAGTAGAACGGATAAGTGGAAATCCGATGTATCCTAATGAATTACATAAATGGGTGGCTTTGGATGACAACAGCTTGGTTTCAATGAATATGTGGGGATTTACTCCGCAGGTATTCGGTGAGATGAAGAAGGCGTTCGATAAGTTCATAGATGAGAATGGAATGGATATGAAAGCCCATTATTCTATTCCGGCTTTTATGAATGAGCGTATTGCTGACGGAGTCAGGGTGAAAGTGATTGAGACACCTGCCAGATGGATGGGATTGGTATCGCATGATGACAAGATACAAGTCCTGCTTCGTATCAATGATATGATACGAAAAGGGATCTACCCGTCGAAGTTGTTTTGAACCTATTAGAAAACGACAGAATATTAAGTATTATGAAAGAAAGAATTTTAGTAACAGGAGGAACCGGCTACATCGGTTCTCATACGGTAGTAGAGCTGCAAAATAGCGGTTACGACGTAGTGATTGTGGACAATTTGTCCAACTCAAGCGCCGATGTGGTAGATAATATAGAAAAGGTTTCAGGAATCCGTCCTGCATTTGAAAAGTTGGATTGCTTGGATCTTGAGGGAATGGATAAGCTGTTTACTAAATATCCGGGTATAAAAGGTATTATTCATTTTGCGGCTAGCAAGGCTGTGGGTGAATCGGTACAAAAACCGTTGTTGTATTATCGCAATAACTTGGTTTCATTGATTAACCTGTTGGAGTTAATGCCGAAACATGGAGTAGAAGGTATTATTTTTTCATCATCATGTACGGTGTATGGTCAGCCCGATGTTCTTCCTGTAACGGAAGAGGCTCCGATTAAGAAGGCTGAGTCTCCGTACGGTAATACAAAACAGATCAATGAAGAAATTATTCGTGATACAGTTGCTTCGGGATCGCCTATCAATGCTATTATGTTGCGTTACTTTAATCCTATTGGCGCACATCCCACTGCATTAATAGGTGAATTACCTAATGGGGTTCCACAAAATTTGCTACCTTATGTTACTCAGACAGCGATGGGTATTCGTGAAAAACTGAGTGTGTTCGGGGATGATTATGATACACCGGACGGTTCTTGCATCCGTGACTATATATATGTAGTGGATTTGGCGAAGGCTCACGTTATCGCAATGGATCGCATTTTGAATAACAAGCAGAAGGAGAAGGTGGAAGTCTTTAATATTGGAACGGGTAAAGGCGTTTCTGTATTGGAACTGATCAATACGTTTGAAAAAGCTACCGGTGTGAAACTTAATTATCAGATCGTGGGTCGTCGTGCCGGAGATATTGAGAAGGTATGGGCTAATCCTGATTTTGCTAATAAGGAGTTGGGATGGAAGGCAGAAGCCAATTTGGAGGACACTCTACGTTCGGCTTGGAACTGGCAGCTGAAACTAAGAGAAAGAGGAATTCAATAAGAATTAAGATATTTTTAGAAAGACCGATGAACAAAGGACGCTAGTGTGGCGTTTTATAGATGCAAATAACCTGAAACCCCTCTTGGATATGTGAATACCTGATTGGCGGTAGTTATGTTACTCAAAACATAGAGCAGGCTAAAAAATTGCATAGTAGTTTTGTCGTGTTTTATTTTGTGTTTGTGTTGTGGCTGTTCTCCGACGTGAGTCGGGGGACAGTTTTTTTTCTGACTATTTAGTTGTTTTTTAGTTATTTATGGCTATATTTGTCGAAAATAATCACGCACTACTTTATGAAAACAAAATTTTGGATCATCTGCTTATCAGTTTTCTTTGTGTCTTGCTTGCGTAATATGCATGATATATATACGGGGGAAGAGGAAGAAGAGGAGGAAAAAATCAATAAAGACGATTTTTTTGATTTTACTACTGTCCGTAATAGTCAACTTATCATTGATTATGGCATGAAAGTACAGACTGCTTTTTATCTGTATGATGAATATCCTATGGAATTAGTTGGAAATACTTGGGAATTTAAAGATATAAATCCCATTTATGCCGCTTCGACTGATATGAATGGTAGATTTTTTTCAAAAGTATCTTTGCCGGCTTATTTGAAAAAGGTATGGCTGGTAACTGATAATGTGTTGGTCGTATCACCTGTTGAATTGGAATTTCTATCTGACGGACTAACCTTTAATTATGTTGATTATAAGGCACAACTGTCTGCCAACGGGCATTCTAGAGCGGTAATGGGAGGAGTGAGTTATCCTGACGGATATGATGTATTGGGTAATTGGAATGAAAATGGGGTTCCTGATTATTTGTTGCCTGAAAAGTTGGATATACCCGGTGCTTTTTTAGAGAGATGCAGTAATTTAAGCCGTTCTATAGTAGTAGATAATCGTAATTTGTTGGAAAGGTTTCCGGAACTACGTACTTCAGGGAGTAATGATATGGTAATAACTAAATCTACAGGTTTGGTCGCGACTTATTTTGATTTCTCGTCTACTGCGTGGGAGGATATGGTTGCTTATTATACTTATAAAGAAGGAGAGTCTGTGGACATAGCTACCATAAAAAAGACCATCCTGATTCCACGTTCCAGTAGGAATGCTCCTAAATCTTTAGTCGGTGAGCAAATAAAACTAAAATATTGGAATAAGGAACAAAGCAAGTATGAAGATGAATTTCCCCAAGGTACTCATATTGGATGGATTTTATTGGGAATGGGATTTGGAAAAGAAAAGGGTGTTTTTCCTCGTTATTCTAATCCTGCATATAACGATAATAAAGAGCAACGTTCAGTTTTGTTAAGTGATCCGGAACTGGACAATTGTTTCTTTATGGCTATGGAAGATAATGTGGACATGCGTTTTAATGATGTACAGTTTGCTATTATGGCGTCTGCTTCTTCTTCTGTAGAACCTACTCCTAATATACCGGATGAAGTAAATAAGGGTGAAATTTCGTATGTAGTCAAAGGGTCTTTGGCTTATGAGGACAATTGGCCTGATAAGAATGATTACGATATGAATGATGTTGTGATATATTATTCCAGTACAGTTGTGAAAGATAAATCTTCTAACGCATTGGTGCGCACCACTACTACTTTTACTCCGATGAATGATGGTGCTACTTATACAAATGGGTTTGGTTTTCAGTTGGATTACGTAGGGAAGGAGCATATAGATTTGGTGCAGGTGAGTCAAGAAGGTAATGTGATCGGAAAAAACTTTGAGCCGGGAATAGAAAAGCCTGTATTAATACTTTTTTCTGATATAAAGCCTGTTCTCAAAAAGCCTGTGACTGTAGTGATCGGATTTAAAAAATATGATAAAGTAAGCGACATGGATGCTTATCCGCCTTACAATTCTTTCATTTTTGTGAATAAACGTTCTCATGAAGTACATTTGTCAGGCTATAAGCCGACAAGCGTAGCTGATGAGAGTTTACGTGGTACGGGTAGTGATTTGAGTCAAGACTCCAATGGTATCCCAATGTATTATATAGCAGAAGATAATATGCCTTTCGCTATAAATATCAGTAACAGTGAATTTAGATGGCCTTCAGAGAAGGTGTCTATTACTACCTATTATCCCGAGTTTAAACAGTGGAGAGATTCTTTTGGCGCGGATTATAAAGATTGGTATTTACATCCTAAAGAATAATAAAGGGTGAAAGGCACTGTTGTTTTTGATAAATCGGACTAACAGGACTTTTTACTTGAAAAAATGTCACCTTTTGAAGCCAAGTGATTCAATCTTTTTGTACTTTTGCGGACAATATGATTTTATAAAGGAAAACTCACATGGATTCAGTCTTTATTACGACGCGTAAGCAACGGATTATCAGAGAACTAAGGGATTATATGTTGATTGCTCTTGGTATGCTGATGTATGCTATTGGATGGACCGTCTTTTTGTTACCTAATGACCTTCCTTCGGGTGCGGTGCCAGGTATTGCTTCTATTGTTTATTGGGCTACCGGTTTGCCGGTTCAGTACACCTATTTGGGAATAAACGGAGCATTGTTGATACTTTCTTTGGTTATTTTGGGATGGAAGTTTAGTGTGAAAACCATCTATGCTGTATTTGTGCTGAGTTCTATTCTGCCTATCATACAGGATTTGACCGGGGGAGAGTCTTTAATACATGACCAACCTTTCATGGCTTGTGTCTTGGGAGCCTTTTTCTGCGGAGGTGGTATTGGTGTCGCTTTTTCTGCCAATGGTAGCACAGGAGGTACGGATATTATAGCTGCTATTGTCAATAAGTATCGTGATATTACTTTGGGCCGGGTTATTTTGATGTGTGATTTGGTTATTATCTCTTCCAGTTATTTTGTATTGCATGATTGGGAGAAGGTGGTATATGGATATGTTGTCTTGTTTATATCCAGCTTTGTCTTGGATCAGGTAGTAAATAGTGCCCGTCAGTCAGTGCAATTTTTTATTATTTCTAAGAAGCATGAAGAAATAGGGCATCGCATAAATAAAGACCTTCATCGAGGAGTGACGTTCATTGACGGAGTAGGTTGTTATACCGGTGCGGGTGTGAAAATGATGTTTGTGCTGGCAAAAAAACGTGAGTCTACTACTATATTCCGTTTGATAAAAGATATAGATCCGAATGCATTTGTATCACAAAGTGCTGTCATTGGTGTATTTGGAGAAGGCTTTGATAGAATAAAGGTTAAATAAGAGTTCCGAAGTTAAAAAATAGAATAAGGGCGTTCTGAATGGACGCCTTTTTTTATGTCTGTTTTTTGAATGAACTTCAAAGGATATAAGACTTTGTTAACTGAATGAACTTTCATAATGTAAGTTTGTTGTCTGCTTTATCTCGAAAAATAAGTATAAAATAATATTTTGAAATTATATCAGATTATATTTTGATATCAAAATGTTAGTTTATACCTTTGCTGTATAAAATAAGAAATGATAAACTAATAAATAACCTGATCATGGAAACAAAACTTACAGAAGAAACCCGAGTAGAAAGTGATTTAATTGGTGCCCGCGAAATTCCGGCCAGTGCATTGTATGGTGTGCAGACTCTAAGAGGCATAGAAAATTTCCCAATAAGTAAATTTCATCTAAATGAATATCCGTTGTTTATCAACGGTCTTGCCATTACGAAAATGGCAGCTGCAATGGCTAACTATGAGTTAGGTTTATTGACTAAAGAACAAAAAGATGCCATAGTGTTGGCGTGTCAGGAAATCTTAAATGGTGAGCATCATGAGCAATTCCCGGTAGACATGATTCAGGGAGGTGCCGGTACTTCTACCAATATGAATGCTAATGAAGTCATTGCTAACCGTGCTTTGGAGATTATGGGACACAAACGTGGCGAGTATCAATATTGCTCTCCTAATGACCATGTGAACTGCTCGCAATCAACGAATGATGCTTATCCCACTGCAATCCATATTGGCATGTATTATTCTCATCTTCGTTTTCTGCCTTATTTGGAATCGCTGATTGGTGCATTCCATAAGAAAGGAGAAGAGTTTGCACATATCATCAAAATGGGGCGTACTCAGTTGGAAGATGCCGTTCCTATGACTTTAGGTCAGACATTCAATGGTTTTGCCAGTATATTGAGAGATGAAATTCGTCATTTGAATGAAGCTGCGGCAGACTTCCTGACAGTAAATATGGGTGCTACCGCTATTGGTACAGGCATTTGTGCGGAACCGGGATATGCGGAAAAATGTGTGAAAGCATTGTGTGAAATTACAGGTTTTGATTTCAAATTGTCGTCAGATTTGGTAGGAGCTACTTCAGATACTTCCTGCTTGGTAGGTTATGCTTCAGCTTTAAAAAGGATAGCCGTAAAGGTAAATAAAATATGTAATGATTTACGTTTGCTGGCCAGCGGACCGCGTTGTGGCTTAGGAGAATTCAACCTTCCGGCTATGCAACCGGGATCTTCTATAATGCCAGGTAAGGTGAATCCGGTGATTCCTGAAGTGATGAATCAGATTTGTTATAAGGTAATGGGTAACGAACTATGTGTGACTATGGCTGGCGAAGCTGCCCAAATGGAACTGAATGCTATGGAACCGGTGATGGCACAGTGTTGTTTTGAATCTGTAGATTTAATGATCAATGGTTTTGAAACCTTGCGTACACGTTGTGTAGAAGGTATTACTGCTAATGCGGAACGTTGCAAGATTGAAGTGCATAACAGTATTGGTGTAGTAACCGCATTGAATCCGATTATTGGTTATAAAAACTCTACAAAGATTGCAAAAGAAGCGTTGGAAACAGGTAGAAGTGTTTATGAACTGGTCTTGGAACATGGTATTTTAAATAAGGAAGAGTTGGATACAATCCTAAGTCCGGAAAACATGTTGAAGCCGGTAAAATTGGATATCAAGCCTAGAAGATAAATTTATTTCACCACAGACTACAGGAAGGTAAAGAACTTGTTTCATGAAGCCGGCTTCAATATTTGTAAAGCCGGCTCCATGAGTGGTGGCACCGGTTTTATTTCTGCCGATAAATTGATTTCTGGAAATCCGGTATAGTGGTTTGCCACTGCTATAGCGTATAAATTGTTTTGCCGATA